>Ga0207718_100056_pt1 | contig 142198 bp, 128 predicted proteins | sample A23M2SouthBayCA_FD_187749 | JGI IMG/M metagenome (GOLD analysis project Ga0207718, IMG submission 187749) | Aerobic enrichment media microbial communities from Eden Landing Ponds, California, USA - A23 M2 (SPAdes) | ecosystem: Environmental > Aquatic > Marine > Unclassified | place: Emeryville...
CGAGCCGGTGGCGCCACTCCTCCACGACCGGGTCGTACGCTCGGCGCTCGAACTCCCCGGCGAGTTGCTCGTGGCGGGCGACGAGCGGAAGGTGGCCTTCCGGCGGGCGGTCGCGTCGTGGGTGCCGGCCTCGGTGGCCGACCGCGACAAGAAGGCACTCCAGTACGGGAGCCTGGTGGCCCGTGAACTCGACCGACTGGCGCGCCAGAACGGCTTCAAGCGGCGCTTGAACGACCACGTCCGCAAATACGTGGAATCGATAACGGACTCGTAACGACCGGAGACGGCGCCCTCCGGTCCGAGACCCCGAGAGTTCGGACGTTTTTGCCGGCGGGTGTCGACATTGACAGACGTGTAAGCCGACTCACAGTGGGACATAAGACGGGGGGTACGCTAGGGGAGAGATACTGCATGCGGGGGAGACGACCAGTCGTCGGTAACAGGGCCATCTCGAAGGAGGGGATGGCGGCGATCGCGTTCGGTCTGACGGTCGCGATGATGGCCGTCACGGGCGGACTGTTGATACAGTCGGGAGAGGACCTGGACGCCGGCGGGCCGATACTGTCGGCGTCGGCCGAACCGATCGACACCACCGACGACCCGAACGAACAGTGGCTCCGGATCGTCCACGAGAGCGGCGACGCCGTCGACGTCGCGAACCTCTCTATCAACGTCACGATCCGGGACCACCGCAAGCGAGCGACCCTCCACGGCCTGCCCACCGAGAAACTCTCACAAACTGACTACACGGGCAACCACCTCTTCAGCCTCGGGCGGTCCGGCGTCGGCGGCGAGGCCACGCCCGAAGAGGGCGACGGCGTCTGGACTGCCGGCGAGACGATCGAACTCCGGATCGAGGCGAGTCGCGTCGACCTCCAGTCCGGCCAGGACGTCTCCGTCTCGGTCTACCACGTCACCGAACGACGCCAGCTATTCAGCGGGACCGCCGAGGTCGTCTGACCCGCCAGAGACGAATGGGACCCGTCGGCCACGACCCGGCGACACTCACTCCTCGACAGCGTCGATAGCTTCGCGGCCGATCGCTTCGACGTCCGAGTCGACGCGTTCGTCGGCCAGATCCGCGGGCGCGAACCACGCCCAGTCGTCGGCAGGTTGCTCGCCCTCGGACGGCCGGATCGCTCTCGTATCCGCCCGTGCGAAGTAGACGAAGTCGACGTGCTGGTGGCCGACGACATCGCCGTGGACGTTGACGTCGGCGAGCAAGAGATGCTGTGGCTCGGGGAGCGGGTCCACAGTCGGCGACGCGAAGGTTCCCTGGTCGGCGACCAGGTCGACGTCGAGACCGGTCTCCTCGCGGATCTCGCGCAGCGCCGCCTCGTGGGGGAGTTCGTCGCGGTCGACGTGCCCACCCGGCGGGAGCCACTTGCCCAGGCCGTCGTGTTCGTGCAACGCGACCGCTCCGTCCGCGACGACGTAGGTCGTCGCCGTGAAGTGCCGTGTCGTCTCCATACCCGGCGGTAGACGCCCGCGGGTAAAGGCGCTCGGAGACCGGAGCGAAAGAGAAACCCGGACCGAGTTTCCAGACGACGGACCGCAGCGGAGAACGGCTCAGGCGGGGGAGATGTCCTCTTCGGCTTCCAGGAGTTCGTGGTAGCGGTTGCGGATGGTGACCTCGGAGATGTTGGCCACCTCGCTCACTTCGCTCTGGGTGACTTTCTGGTTGGCCAGCAGCGAGGCGGCGTAGACGGCCGCAGCGGCGAGGCCGACGGGCGATTTGCCCGAGTGGACACCCTGTCGCTTGGCCGTCGAGAGCAGTTCGCGGGCGCGCCGTTCGACCTCCTCGGGGAGGTCCAGGTCGCTGGCGAACCGCGGGACGTAACTCTCGGGGTCTGCGGGCTGGATCTCCAGGCTGAGTTCGCGCGCGACGTAGCGGTAGGTGCGGGCGATCTCGTCTTTGTCGACGCGGGAGACGGCGGTGATCTCGTCGAGGCTCCGAGGGGTCCCGGCCTGCCGGGCAGCGGCGTACAGCGCGGACGTGGCGACGCCCTCGATGGAGCGGCCGGGTAGGAGGTCCTCGTCGAGGGCGCGCCGATAGATCACGGAGGCGGTCTCGCGGACGTTCTCCGGGAGTCCGAGTGCCGAGGCCATCCGGTCGATCTCGCCGAGTGCCTGCTTGAGGTTGCGCTCTTTGGAGTCACGCGTCCGGAACCGCTCGTTCCAGGTGCGCAGGCGCTGCATCTTCTCGCGCTGGCGCGAGGACAGGGCGTTGCCGTAGGCGTCCTTGTCCTGCCAGCCGATGTTGGTCGACAGCCCCTTGTCGTGCATCATGTTCGTGGTCGGAGCGCCGACGCGCGACTTCTCGTCTTTCTCGCCGGCGTCGAAAGCGCGCCACTCGGGACCGGGGTCGATCTCGTCTTCCTCGACGACCAGCCCACACTCCGAACAGACCGTCTCGCCGTGTTCGCTGTCCGTCGTGAGGTCGCCGCCACACTCGGGACAGACTGACTCCTCTTCGCGCTCTTCTTCGACTTCCTCCTCCGGTTCTTTCTCGCGCGCACTCGCGTATCGTCGGGTCGTGGTGTCGGTCATTGGTTGGGGACTTCGGCGGCCAGGTGCCGCGAAAACGCTCTCACTCGCTTTCGTGTTGTGAGCGCGGCGACTTAAATCTTTTGGCGGAATCCGAAAGATAAGTTTCCGATATGGTAACGCTCGCGCACAGTCGGAGAACCGCCGGTCACCGGGGACGTCGGGGTCGGTCCAGAGACAGTTCGGGAGCCCTTCCCGCATCGAAATCCTTACCGCCGCGCCGGGACATCTCGGTGGTATGAGTGACGACGCCGGCACGAACGCCGATACCGACGCCGACGTCGACGCCGAAGCAGGTGTCGACGCCGTCGACCCGGAGGAGGTACGCCACGTCGCGAGTCTGGCGCGGGTCGAGCTGGCCGACGACGACGTCGACCGGTTCACCGAGCAGTTCGCCGACATCCTCACCTCTTTCGAGGCGCTCGACGAGGTCCCCGAGATCGAACGGGAAGAGGAACTGGCCAACGTGATGCGCCCCGACGAGCGCCACGAGGGACTCAGCCAGGAGGAGGCACTGGCGAACGCGCCCGAGACCGAGGACGGCTACTTCAAGGGACCGCGGGTGTCGTGACGATGGCGACCGACTACAACGCGTACGTCACCGTCGAGGCGATCGAGGGGAACGACGACGGACCGCTGGCGGGCAAGACCGTCGCCGTCAAGGACAACATCTCGACCGAGGGCGTCCGGACTACCTGCGGGTCGGCGATGCTCGACGACTACGTCCCACCGTACGACGCGACGGTCGTCGAACGCCTCAAGGGAGCGGGTGCAACCATCCCCGGCAAGACCAACATGGACGAGTTCGGGATGGGCACGACCACCGAGACGTCGGCCTTTGGCCCCGTCGAGAACCCCGCGGCCCCGGGACACGTCCCCGGCGGGTCCTCGGGCGGGTCCGCGGCCGTCGTCGCTGCGGGCGACGCCGACATGGCCCTTGGCTCGGATACGGGTGGATCGATCCGGTGTCCCGCCGCCTTCTGTGGCGTCGTCGGCATCAAACCCACCTACGGGCTGGTCTCGCGGTACGGCCTCGTCGCCTACGCCAACTCGCTGGAACAGATCGGTCCCATCGCCCCGACTGTCGAGGAGGCCGCCGAGTTGCTGGAGGTCATCGCCGGCCCGGACGGACGCGACGCGACGACGCGGGCGCCGCCGAACGCGGACGCGACCGGCGAGGATGGAGCGAGCGTCGATTACGCCTCCGCAGCGGACGGCGACGTCGACGGCCTCGATATCGGCGTCCCGACCGAACTGGTCGACGGGGCCGACGAGCGCGTGACCGAAGTCTTCTGGGACGCCATCGCCGACCTCGAGGACCGCGGCGCCAGCTATCACGAGGTCGACCTCCCGTCGGTCGAGTACGCCGTCGAATCGTACTACGTCATCGCGATGAGCGAGGCGTCCTCGAACCTGGCGCGCTTCGACGGCGTCCGCTACGGTCGGTCGGGGGGCTACGACGGCAACTGGAACGAGACGTTCGCCCAGTCGCGCAAGGAGGGCTTCGGCGACGAGGTCAAACGCAGAGTCCTCCTGGGGACTTACGCGCTCTCGGCGGGCTATCACGACAAGTACTACGCCAAGGCCCAGGACGCCCGCGCCTGGATCCAGCAGGACTTCGACGAGGCACTCGACGAGGCGGACGTCCTCGCGTCGCCGACGATGCCCGTGCCGCCGATGGAACTGGGCGAGTCACTCGAGGACCCGCTCACGATGTATCTTGCCGACGCGAACACGACGCCGGTCAACATGGCCAACCTACCCGCCATCTCGGTGCCCGCTGGCGAGACCGACGAGGGACTCCCAGTCGGACTCCAGTTCGTCGGCCCCGCATTCGGTGAGCGGGCGATAATCCGGGCCGGCAGCGCACTGGCGTAGCACTCCGGGGCCGGCAACGCGCTGGCGTAGCGGTTCCCGACGGTCGTTCGTGAAGAAATTTACTCGCATGGTACTCAGCAGGGATTTATGCTATTCGGGCGTGTACGGCCTGGTGATGCCCGAAATCACCGTCTCGGAGGAACTGTACCGCCAGATCCGCTCTGAAACGACCGACGAGGATATCGACAAGACGCTCTGGAAGATGGTCGGTACGTATCGCCGGTCGAACAACCCCCAGGCGAAGTGAGTGGCCCGACCGTTCTACCGGACCGAGAACCCGGAGCGATAACCCACACCGGACAGGTACTATCCCTGCCGAGAGACGAGTATCAATACCGACCAGACCACGCGCCGACTCAGCCTGTGATACTCCCTGGACCGCTCTACGACCCGTGGAATCGCACAGCCGCCGTCACCGATTACATATAATATAATTTAAATTTTAAGGACGGGCTCGGCGGAGTGGGGGTATGGACCGCGACAAGTACCCTCCAGAGACCGGTCGGCGGCGGTTCGTCAAGGGAGTCATCGGGAGTTCGGCGCTCGCATCGGTCGGGACGGCGAGCGCCACGGCGGTGAACGTCTCGACGAGTCCGACCGGGAAAGGCGGCGGGTCGGTACAGGCGATGGTGATCGAGAATACGGACGGCCCGGCACCTCGTGGAATGAGTCAGATACCGGTGACCGTCGAGGACGGCTACGTGAAAGGCGTCTGGCCAGACGGCTGGATCGAAGACGGCGTCGCGAAGGCGGAACTGGGCGGCGTCGAGTACCGCTCGGACTGGTTCCAGTACTGCGGTATCGAGGCCCACCCCGGACTCGCGCCGGAGGCGGAGCTGGACAACGCGTTCAGGGCGACCGAGGGGAAGAACTACGACTGGCAGAGCGCCGCCAGGGAGGAAGGTGAGCGCTTCACCGTCGAGGATTTCGCCGACTACGAGACGTGGAACAACGACATCGGCGACGCCGGCGTCGGCAAACCTGCGACGGCCACCTGGCGCTCACAGGACACAAAGAAGTCCATCCCAGTCCAGATTCTCCGCTCGAAGCGCATCGAACAGGCGGCCGAAGACGACGAGTGGCTCGCGGCCAGCACGGAGAAAGGGTTCATCGCCTGGCTCAACAAGTGCACACACTACTGCTGTGTCCCGGGGTTCAAACATCCGCCCGCGATGGACTCGGGCTCGGAAAACCAGGTCCTCTGTCAGTGTCACCAGTCGACCTACGACCCCTTCACCCAGAAACTGAAGACGTTCCCGGGGCGGCCTCGACCGAGCGACTGAACGCGACCGACCTGATTACGCTCGCTCGGATCACGCCGGAAAACTTGCTCACGCTGTCGCGAGTCGCTCCTCGACGGGGTCGGCTCGCTCCCAGTAGAAGCCGTGAACGTCACGGCCGAGTTCGACCGCGCTCTCGCCCGAGCCGACGAGGACGGTATCGAGGTCCGAGACACCGTCGCGGGTCGGGAGCGACAGGGCGAAGACAGACTCTGTGACGGCGAAGGAGAAATCGAGCGAACAGACGCGTTCGTCGACGCCCGACGGAGAGCCGGCGCCCGTCGAGGAACCGGCACCAGCGTAGCGCTCGACGGACTCGGCGACGAGGCGCTCGTCGACGATGGTTTCGGCGTCGATGACGCCCCGGCCGGCGAGTCTGTCGACGACGTTCGCAAAGCGCGGGTAGTACACCTGCGCGCCGACGAGCACCCAGTCGGCCTCGTGGAACAGCTCTATCGCCCAGCGTTCGAGCAACCGGGGATTGCGTGCGGGGTTGCGGTACAGTTCCCACTCCCCGACGTCGGCGAACCGTCGTCTGAATCGCCCGGGTACCGCCGAGACGTCGTGCGTCTCCCAGAACTCGTCGTCCAGCAGGTCGTCGAGGGTCCGATGGCGCGCCAGTTCGTCGGCGACGAGGCGACCACGGGCCGTGAGTACCCACTCGTCGACCTCGCCGTTTCCCCCGCTCCCGACCTCGGCCTCGCGGACGAGTCCACGCCCGGTCAGTTCGTCCAGCGTCTTGTACACCCCCGACTGACTCGCGTCGAGGTCGTCGTGGAGAGCACGCGTCGAACGGGGCGCGCGTTCGATGGCACGTACTACCGCCGACCGGAGGGCCGAACGCGCCACGTACGTCACCAGGGACTCACTATCCATGACCAACATGTTCGCCCCCGAGTGTTTTAACGGATGGGGTCGCTCCGCATCAGTTTGACCTAATTCTCGAGTAGTTCGTCTCCAGACGACGTATTCCGTTCCACAACCTGTGGAATTACCCCAGCCGGAAACCGATCGTATCTGTGATCGTATAGTTCGAGTGTCGGTTCGTCAGACGTCGACGCGGGTTTCGAGAACGTTCGCGTAGATCTCGGTGAGACGGTCGACCGAGTGGGCGACACTGACGGTCTCGCGGCGGGCGAGACACTCCTCGCGGAGGCGGTCGCGTTCGGCGAGCGTCCGCGCGATCACGTCGCGAAACGCCGCGACGTCGTCGGGTGGCGCCTTGTAGCCGGTCTCGCCCTGGTCGATAGTGTCGGCAAGCGCCGCGCTCGCGACGCCCGCCACCGGCGTCCCGCAGGCGTTTGCCTCCAGTGCGACGATCCCCTGGGTCTCCACGGGACTCGGGAACGCGAAGACGTCGAGCACGGAGTAGAAGGCAGGTAGTTCCTCGCGGTCGAGAAAACCCAGAAACGGGGCGTCGACGTCCGCCTCGGCGGCCCGTGCTTCGAGGTCCTCGCGGGCGGGGCCGTCGCCGCCGAAGACGAGCGTCACGTCGAGTGCCGCGGCGGCGTCGACGATAGCGTCGAGGTTCTTCTCGTAACCGTGACGGCCTGTGTAGCCGACGAGCGGGCCGTCGGGCAAGTCGTGGCGCGCGCGGAAGTCGGCGGGGTCGACCGGCCGGAAGAAGTCGACGTCGACGCCGTTGGGGACGACGACGACGCGGGTGTCGGTCTCGACTTCGTCGCGGACGTGGTCGGCGGTGCGCTCGCTCGGCGCGACGACGACGTCGGTCCGGTCCAGAAAGCGCCGTTCGTAGCCCGTCGCGCTCCGTTCGATCGCCTGTTCGATGCGGTCGGCGAAGGCGAGGTAGGTGGCGTACTCGCTGGTCGGCGTGTGGTAGGAGGCGACGATCGGGAGGTCGTGTTTGCGGGCGAGTCGGAGCCCGGCGAGTCCCAGGCCAAATGGGGTGTGGGCGTGGACGAGGTCGACGTCGGCCACGGCGTCGGGCAGGCCAGGCAGGCCGACGCGAAAGCCCTCGTAGAAGGGGAACGGGACGCTGCTGACGGGGTGTTCGTCCCGGCGGGGGTCGTGGTCACCGTCGGGGTAGACGACGTGCATCCGGCCGCCGCGGTCGACCCACTGCTCGCGCCAGGTGTCGACGGTGTAAGTCACGCCGTTGACCGTCGGCAGGTACGTGTCGGTGAACGCGGCCACCCTGGGCGGACCCATGGCACCCACGTTGGACGACCGGGACTTAATGTATTTCCATCTATCCGATTCGCCGATAGATGCCGTCTGCGTGCCACTCTCTGCCGTTTCGGCGGACTTCGTCGACCGCGTAGCGTCCGGCCAGTCGCTCGCGCTGGCGGGACCAGTGGACAGACCTTTGGAGTCGGCCGTCCCAGTCGCCCCTGATGAACGCGGACAGGTGGCTGCTCTCCTGGGCACTGGCGGGCGTCGCACTCGGTGGGGCCTCCCTGCTGGTGCCGCTGTACGTCGTGGCGCTGGGTGGTGGTGCGACGGCGCTCGGGATTCTCGCGGGGACGGCGGCACTGGCTGGTGCGCCCGGCGCGCTGCTCGTGGGTCGACTCGCCGACAGGACCGGCCACCGGCGGAGCTACCTCGTCGGGAGTCTCGGCCTCGTCGCCGCGATGCTGGTCGCGCTGCCGGTCCTGCCGGGTATCTGGGTGGTGGTCGCGGCCAACGCCGTCGTCTGGTTCGCCGCGGCGGCTGCGGGTCCGGTCGTGACCCTGCTCTCGACTGTCGGGGCGCGCGAGGCCGAGTGGCCGGCCCGTTTCGGTCGGCTCAACAAGTACCACGGCTGGGGGTGGGCCGGCGGCCTCCTGCTCGGGACGATATGGGTCGCCGTCGGGACGCGCCTCGCGACTCCCGTGCTGGCCCAGCAAACGTTCTTCCTCGGCTGTGGCGCCTGTGCGGCCGTCGGGACCGTCGGTGCCTGGCGCTGGCTGCCCGCCGACGTTCGCAGACCCAGGGCCGAACCCGTCTCTCGAGCGCTCGCTCGGGCTCAACGGCCCGGTGTCCGGGGGTCGACCGTGCCGGTCTGGCCGTCGCGACTGTACTTCGGCACGCGTCGACAGGACCCGCGAGCGTTCGTCAGACGGTTGACCCCGCGGCTCACCGCCTACTTCGGGGCGGCAGGCCTCTTTTTCGCCGGCTTCTCGGCGTTTTTCGCGCCGCTTCCCCTGTTTCTCACCGACGCGGTCGACGGAGCTGGGTTCGGGGACGGCGTCGTCTTCGCCCTCTATCTCGCCAACAGCGTCGGGTCGGCTCTCCTCTACGCGCGAGTGGGCGACCTCGCGAGTCGGCGTGACCCCGCGCTGTTACAGGTCGGCGGACTCGGAATCCGGGCGCTGGCGTTCCCGGCAGTCGGTGCCGCTGGCCTGTGGATCGCCCACGACGGGGCGGCCCTCGCGGCCGTCGGGGCCGCGTTTCTCGTCGTCGGGGTGACGTGGGCCGTCATCGCCGTCACCGGGACGACCGTCGTGACACGACTAGCGCCGCCCGCGATCAAGGGTGAGGCACTGGGCGTCTACGCGGCGCTCGCGGCGGTCGCCGGAGCGGCCGGGAGCCTGCTGGGCGGGTTCGTCGCCGAGACGGGCTATCTCCCGGCGTTTTCGGTGGCCGGCGAACTCGTCCTCGCCGGCGGGGTCTGCGTCCTCACGCTCCGGTGGGCCGGGACGGAACAGACGACCAGAGCCGGTCGAACCGTCGAGGGAGAGTCTGACTGAACGGCGTGTTTCAGACCCGGAAACAGCGCACCCCCTCGGAAGAAGGCAGGTCGCGAACGTCCTGGTATGGTAGACAGTCGACAGTCCGACGGTGCGTCAGCAGGCGGGCGCATGCCACAGGACCACGGACGCACCCCGCCGACACACGAGAGCGACCCCCCGACGTACGACGGGCTCCCAGTCATCGGCAACACGCACCAGCTCGTCCGCGAGCAGGGCGGCCTGTTCGAGGCCGCGGCGAGCGAGGGCGACGTCGTCAGGCTCCGGATTCTGGGGATGGGCGACCTCTATCAGGTCAGCCACCCCGACCTCGTCGAACGAATACTCGTCTCGGACCGCGAGCGCTTCGAGAAGGCGAGCCAGAGCCAGGAGGACCTGGGCGAACTGATCGGCCAGGGGCTGATACTCAGCGAGGGAGAACTCTGGGAGCGCCAGCGCCAGCGGATCCAGCCCGCCTTCTACATGGACCGGATCGCCGACTACGCCGACACGATCGCCGCGGAATCTCACGACGCGGCCGGCGACTGGCAGGACGGCGCCGTCGTCGACGTCGAAGACGAGATGAAGGCACTGACGCTGCGCATCCTCGTCAAGTCCATCTTCGGAGCCGACATCGACTACGAGAAACGAGGGATCCGCGAGACAGTACAGAACCTGCAGGAACCGGGACAGCCGGCGAAACAGCCCGTCGCGCGGATGGTACCCCGCTGGGTGCCGATCCCGATGTGGCGCCGCTACCGCGAGGGCATCGACGAGATGGAGGAACTCATCGAGACGTTCGTCGCCGCCAAGCGAGCGGAAGCGGCCGACGGCGACAACGACGACCTGATCTCGATGCTGCTGGCCGCGACCGACGACGATGGTGAGGGGATGTCCGAGAAACTACTCCGGGACGAGCTCATGACGTTCCTGTTCGCCGGCCACGAGACGACCGCGACGGCGCTCACGTTCACCTGGTATCTGCTCTCGCAGTGTCCCGACGTCGAGGAGCGACTCGTCGCCGAACTCGACGCGGTCCTGGGCGACCGGCCACCCGAGTTCGGGGATCTGCCCGACCTGGAATACACCGAGCGGGTCCTGAACGAGGCGATGCGGATCTACCCCCCGGTGCCACAGATCCCCCGGGAGACGACCGAGCGACTCGAACTCGGCGGCTACACCGTCCCGGCGGGCGCGACGGTGGCGCCGTCACAGTGGACGATCCACCGGGACGAGCGCTTCTGGGACGACCCGATGGCGTTCCGGCCGGAACGCTTCGCCGGCGAGAGCGACCGCCCGGAGTTCGCGTACTTCCCTTTCGGCGGCGGGCCACGGCGGTGTATCGGCCAGCAGTTCGCGATGGTCGAGGGCAAGTTGATCCTCGCGACGCTGGCCCAGGCGTACAGCCCGGAACTCGTCTCCGACCCGGACGTCGACCTGTCGGTGAGCATCACGACCCGTCCAGTCGACCCGATCGAGTTGCGGGTCGAGCGCCGGAGCGGGACCTGACCGGCAGCCGGCGTCGGGTCGTCGGAGACGACAACCGGATCCCCGCGGCGCCCCCGACCGCAACGCATAGAGGGAGTCAGACCGACGTAGCGGACAGTGAGCACCGAGGAGATCGCTCGCGAGCGCATCGAGCGGTTACAGGCGCTCGCGCGGGAAGCGACCGTCGACGGCCACGACGAGCGGGCGCGCCGATACGTGCGTCGTGCTCGACGGATCGCCGAACGCAACAGACTCACACTCCCCCGCGAGTTCGTCCGCTTTACCTGCGACAGCTGTGACGCCTATCTGCGGCCAGGCCGCAACGCTCGGGTCCGTCTCCAGGACGGCCACGTCGTCGTCACCTGTGACTGTGGTCACCAGGAGCGATACCGCTACGAGCGGTGAGCAGTATCCATACCCGGCCGAGTACCGCCGCTCAGCGTCGGCGTTCCCACCCGTAAGACTTGAACCGATCGCTCCCAACGTAGGGATACATGAGCGACGGGACGCGGAAACAGCGGATACACGAGTTGGACGCGACACTTCGGGTGGGCAAGAACGGTATCGACCCGGTCGTCGACGAACTCGGCGACCAGTTACAGAACGCGGAGTTCGTGAAAGTGAAGTTCCTCCGGGCGGCCCGGGGCGGGACGACGACCGAGGAACTCGCCGAAGAACTGGCCGAACGCGCCGGGGTTACCCTGGTGCGGACCCGCGGACACACAGCGGTGTTCGAGCGATGAGCCTGCCGGTCGCGATCCCGCTCCAGACGGACCAGGTAGAGGTGTCGGGGCCGGTCGCCGACCTGTTCGTGGAGGCACTCGGGCTCAACATATCGCTGGCCAACGCCATCGGTTCGGCGGTCACGTTCGTCGTCGTGGCCATCGTCGTCTATCTCCTCGGACGGGTGACGCTCGTCCCGCTCGTCGGTCGCGTCCTCAAGCGACGTGACCTCGACGAACACGCCCGCAAACCCCTCCGGAAGCTGACCGGCCTCGTCGTCGGGTTCGCCGCGGTCGGTATCGCCTTCGCCTTCGCCGGCTACGGTAACATTCTGACCGCGATCGCGACGGTCGGCGCCGCGGCGACGCTGGCTATCGGGTTCGCCATGCAGGACGTCCTCGCGAACTTCGTCGCCGGTATCTTCATCTTCACGGACAAGCCGTTCCGCATCGGCGACTGGATCGAGTGGGACGGCAACTCGGGCGTCGTCGAGGACATCAGCCTGCGCGTCTCCCGTGTTCGCACTTTCGACAACGAACTCCTCACTGTCCCGAACTCCCAGTTGACCGACGGCGTCATCAAAAATCCCGTCGCCAAGGACGAACTCCGCCTGAAGTTCGTCTTCGGCATCGGCTACGACGACGACATCGACAAAGCGACCGAGATCATCGTCGAGGAGGCCGAGGCCAACCCGGACATCCTCGAGGACCCCGGTCCGTCGGTGCGCCTCATCGAACTCGGTGACTCCTCTGTAGGACTGCAATCGCGCATCTGGATCAGCAACCCGAGTCGTGCGGACTTCGTGAAAACCCGCGCCGACTACGTCAAGGCCGTCAAGGAACGGTTCGACGAGGAAGGGATCAACATCCCCTACCCGAACCGCACCATCGGCGGCGGCATCGAACTCGCGAACGTCGAAGGGATCGCCGAACCGGCAGACGACTGACGACTGTCATCGGTTTCCCGACACCGAGAGACACCCTTTTTGTCGAACATACAGGACAACATGGGGGTCGGGACCGGGTCGGTCAGTTCCAGAGGCCCTGCCGCTCGAACGGCGTCGCCGCCGTAGACGCGGTCAGTCGTCGCTGCCGGCTTCGACTCCGCCGGTCGACGCGTCGTCGAGCGCGGGTTCGTCGCGGCCGGCGTCGGCGTCTTCTTCCCCGTCGTCGGGGTCGTCGTCGTCCTCGTCCGGGAGTTCGGGCAGTTGCTCCTGCCAGTCGCGGACCTGCGAGGCGCTGACGCCCTGGACCTCCGCGGCGATGCGGTCGGGGTCGGCCCCGCGCAGGTCGTCGGGGCTCTCGATACCGGCGTCCCCGAGTTTCTCGGCGGTCGCCGACCCGACGCCGTTCAGGTCCTCGAGGCTCTGGACCGCCTGGCGGGCCTGGTACTCCCTGTAGTTGCAGATCGGACAGCCCAGTTCCCAGGGGTCGTCGCCGCTGTGGACCACGAGTTCGGGCAGGTCGTGTTCGTCGCAGTACTCGTCTGTGATCTCGATATCCCCGCGTCGAGGCAGGGGCAACGAGTAGTCACAGTCGGGATAGCGCGTACAACCCACGAGTCGCGAGCCCGAGCGGAGATGCTTGATCGCCAGTTCGCCCCCCTCCTGGTCACCACACTCCGGACAGGCGCCGATCACCCTGTCTTCGCTCTCGTCGGCCTCGTCCGCCTTGCACAGGGGACAGCCGTGGACGAACGTGTCCCGCCCGGCGAGCATCTTCACGTGGTTCAGCCCGTGCTCCTCGCAGGTCTCGTCGAGGACGAGCGGTTCCCCGGTGCTCGGTAGCGGGAGGGTGTACTGACACTCCGGGAAGCCCTCACAGCCGACGAAGTACGAGCCCTGGCGGCTGCGCCGGACGATGAGTTCGTGGTCGCTCTCGGGGCAGGGGCCCAGCCGACGGTCGGCCTTGAGCGACTCCTGGAGGTGTTCGCCGACCGCCTCGCGGGACTCGCGCAGCTCCTCGAAGACCCGCTCTAACATCTCGCGGGACTCGTCGGTGACGTCGTCGAGCGTGGCCTCGCCCTCGGCGATGGCAGTCATGTCCGCCTCCAGTTGCGCGGTCATCTCGTCGCTGACGACGTGCTCGGCGAACTCCTCGGCGGCCTCGACCACTGCCTCGGCCAGTGCCGTCGGACGCGGCGGATCCTCCTCGATGTAGCCGCGGTCGTAGAGTTTCTCGATGGTGTTGTGACGAGTCGCCTTCGTACCCAACCCCAGCGACTCCATGCGCTGGATGAGCCGCGACTGCCCGTATCGGCGGGGCGGCTGGGTCTGCTTGGCGTCGAGTCGGACGTCGGTCACGTCCAGCCGGTCGCCCTCGGCGAGTTCGGGCAGGAACGACTCGCTGGCCGACGAGTAAGGGTAGACGTCGTGGTAGCCCGCCTCCAGCAGGCGCTTGCCGTTGGCCTTGAGCTGACAGCCCTTCGCCTGGGCGACGACGCGGAGGTGCTCCCACGTCGCGGGCTCGGCGACCGTCGCGAAGAAGCGCCGGACGACGAGTTCGTACACCTCCCACTCGTCCTCGTCGAGGTCGGCCCGAGTGGGGACCTCGCCGGTCGGGTGGATCGGCGGGTGGTCGGTCGTCTCGTCGTCACCCTCGGTGGGTTCGATGTCCTCCAGCGCGAGCAGCGACTCGGCGTCTTCGCCGAACGTGTGCGTGGCGAGGAACTCCTCCAGCAGGTCCGCAGGCTCCAGGTCGTCGGGGTAGACCGTGTTGTCCGTCCGGGGATAGGTGATGTAGCCAGTCGTGTAGAGTTCCTCGGCGATGGACATAGCGCGCTGGGCGGAGTAGCCCAGCGAACCCGCGGCGGAGATGAACGCGGTCGTGTTGAACGGCGCCGGCGGCGTGTCGGTGCGGGTACGCCGGCGGACGGTCGTGACCTCCGCACTGGTGGCCTCGCGCAACCGCTCGTGGGCCTCGTTCGCGGCGTCCTCGTCCCAGATGCGCTCGGCCTCACTGCCGTCGTCGTCGTAGAAGTACTGGGCCTCGAAGCCGTCCCCGTTTTTCGCCAGATCGGCGAACAGTTCCCAGTAGTCTTCGGGGTCGAACGCGCGGATCTCGCGCTCGCGGTCGACGATGAGCTTGAGCGTCGGCGATTGCACCCGCCCGACGGAGATGAAGTCGTCGCCGAGCTGGCGAGCCGACAGGGAGAGAAACCGCGTCAGCGCGGCGCCCCAGACGAGGTCGATGGTCTGGCGGGCCTCGCCGGCGGCGGCGAGGTCGAAGTCCAGTTCGTCGGGTTCGGCGAAGGCCTCGCGCACCTCGCGGTCGGTGATCGAGGAAAAGCGAACCCGGCTGATCGGGACGTCCGTCTGCTCGCGGACGAGTTCGTAGGCCTCCTTGCCGATGAGTTCGCCCTCGCGGTCGTAGTCCGTCGCGATGATGGCCTCGTCGGCTTTCAGCGCGAGTTCCCGTAGCGTGCGGACGATGTTCTCCTGGGTGGGCGATTTGACGATGTCGGCGTCGATCAACTCGACGGGTTCGACGTCGCGCCAGTCGCTGTACTCGGCGGGGAAGTCGACGCCGACGACGTGACCGGAGAGGCCGACACAGCGCGTCGCGCCCCACTCGTAGACGTTGACGCCGTTGCGCCGGTCGACGCTGGCGCTCCCGTCACTCAGGATCTCCGCGATGCGACGGGCGGCGTTTTCCTTCTCGGTGATTATCAGCTTCACCCGGGCGCACCTCCGGGGTCGGTCGGATCGGTCATCGCCCCCTCCTAGGCGAGTACTCGTCCTAAAGGTTTCGGGAAACCGACAGACAGCGCGGGTGTGCGCCCGCTTGCGCGTTGCGAGTGCGAGCGCTCACGTCGCGCGTCGCGTCGCGCGCAGACGCGCGAAACGACTCCTATTGAGCGCTATCGAGACGGCGAGCACCTCATACCGGGACGCCGAGAGCTATGGTCGACCGGGAGGCCGAGAACTGTCGTCGACCGGGACGCGGTCGAGCCACCCCAGACGAACCGGCATTGATTCAGCCCTTCGAAACGTTGAAACGGATACCGACTAACAGACGAGTCAGTGTCGGGAGCAAGTCGCGTCGACATGACGACGGGGGCGGTGACGCCCAAACTCTACAGGCTCGCGTGGCCGCTGGTCGCGGGCAACCTCCTCCAGACGGTGTACAACCTCGCGGATATGTTCTGGGTCGGTCGGGTCGACGCGGAGGCCGTCGCCGCCGTCTCGCTGATGTTCCCGACGACCTATCTGTTCATCTCGGTGGCGATGGGACTCACGGCCGGTGCCAACGCCGTCATCTCACAGCACATCGGCGCCGGCAACGAGCGCGAGGCACAGAACGCCGTCGCACAGTCGGTGATCCTCGCGCTGGCCGTCGCGGGCTCGCTCGCCGCGTTCGGGCTCACGATACGGGAACCGCTGGTCGCGCTCATCGGTGCCGAGGGTGCCGTCTTCGACGCCGCCCTCGCGTATATCGAGATAATCTTCCTCGCGATTCCGTTCACGTTCCTCTTTTTCGTCTTCCGGGCGTCGCTGCGGGCCGCGGGCGACACGCGGACGGCGATGTGGCTCGTCGCCATCAGCGCCGGCCTGAACATCGTCATCGACCCCGTGTTCATCCTGGACTGGGGGCCGTTCCTCGGACTCGGTGCCCAGGGCGCGGCCATCGCGACGTTCATCGCTCGCGGGTTCGCGGCCGCCGCCGGGCTCTACATCCTCGTCGACGGCGGGTGGGGTATCCGCCTCCGGGTCGCCGACTTGCGCCCGGACTGGCCGGTGTTGCGCCGACTCGTCGATGTCGGCTATCCCGCCACGTTCGACGGACTGGCGCGCTCGCTGGCGGCGGTGACGTTCGCCGCACTCGTCGCCCGGTTCGGTGCGGTAGCGACCGCCGCCTACGGTATCGGCATCCGGCTGATGTCCGTCTCCTGGACCGTCTCCGGTGCCGTCGGCCAGGCCGCCGCGACGGGCGTCGGGCAGAACCTCGGTGCGGGCGAACCCGACCGCGCGGCCGAAGTCACATGGAAGGGAACCGGCGGCGCGATGGCGGTGCTGTTCGCCGCGGGCGGCGTCGCGTACTTCTTCCCGGCGACGCTGATGCGCGTGTTCATCGCCGACCCCGCAGTTGTCGACGCCGGCGTCGTCTTCCTCCGGGTGATCGCACCGTTCTGGGCGTTCATGGGCGGGCTGATGGTCGTCCAGGGCGGGTTCAGGGGCGCGGGCCAGACCAGCGTGGCCTTCCTCCTCTCGCTGCTCTCGCGGTGGGTGTTCCGTGTCCCTGTCGCCGTCCTGCTGGCCTACGACCTCGCGCTGAACCCGGTCGACGTCACCGGCCTCTGGTGGTCGCTACCGATCTCCAGTGTGCTCGCGTTCGTCGTCGGCGTCGCCTGGTTCTACCGCGGCGGCTGGCAGCAGTCGATCGTCGAGAGCGACCGCCCGGACGCCCAGCCGGCCGCCGACGAACCCGCGGACGGACGTGAGCTCGACGAACGTGAACAGGACGGCGATCACGACGACACGGTCGAGGATCCGGCCACCGACTGACCGATCCCGTCCTGCCCAGTATCCTATCAATTCGAAGATAGAAGATCCGTTCGCCGAATCTTTACTACCGTGACGGCACTCCCATCGACCGATGCGTCGACGAACGTCACGTCGCGGGTTTCTCGCGGGGGTCGGAGCGGTCTGTGCCGGATCGGTCTCCGCAGGCGCAGTCACAGGATCCGACGGTGTCACTTCGGCCGCCCCGGCACCAGTTTCCGCGTCCGCAACGGCCGCCACCCAGGAGGTCGACGACGTCGCAGCGACGGTCAGGGACCTCGTGGAGACGAGTCTCGAAGACCACGACGTGCCGGGAGCGACGGTCGCTGTCGTCGCCGACGGCTCGGTCGCACTGGCCGAGGGATTCGGCGTCGCCGACCGCGAGACCGAGACGGCTGTCGAGGCCGGGACGCCCTTCCGGATCGGGTCGGTCTCGAAGGCAGTCACGTGGACGGCACTCATGCGCCGCATCCAGCGCGGCGACCTCGAACCCGACGCCGACGTGGCCGGAATGCTGGACGTGCCGGTCCTCGACCCGAAGGGGACGGTGACCCCGGCGAACCTCGCGACTCATCGCGCAGGACTCGAGAACGGCAACAGCCAGCTCTGGGTCGGGAACGCGGGTGACCTGGCCTCGCTCCCCTCGCACCTCCGCCGGGCGACGATCTCGCAGGTCCGACCGCCAGGCGAGGTCGGCGCGTACTCGAACTACGGCGCCGCGCTCGGGGGACAGGTCCTCGCCGCTGCTCGCGACGAATCGTTCGGTACGGCCATCGAGAACGAACTCCTCGGCCCCTTCGGGATGGCATCGAGCAGTTTCAGTCAGCCACTCCCCCAGTCACTCGCAAATGCGCACGCCACCGGTCACGCGACCGGAACCACCTACTCGAACGGGAACTTCCCGTACGTGGGTCTCCGGCCGGCCGGAGCGATGTCGACGACGGCGCCCGACATGGCGCGATTTCTCCAGGCCCACCTGAACGACGGGGTGGTCGACGGCGAGCGGGTCCTCGCTTCCGAAACGGTCGACGCCCTCCACCGCCAGTGGGCCACCCACCACGAGTCGCTGGCCGGGATGGCGTTCGGCCTCGTCGAGAACTACCACGGCGAGACGAGAGTGCTCCGGCACAACGGCGCGACGCCCTCGTTCGTCAGCGACATGGTGCTCGTCCCGGAAGCGGGACTCGGGCTGTTCGTCGCGTACAACGCCAGCGACGCCGCCAGCGCGATGAACGACGTCGTCAGTGGCTTCCTCGACGAGTATCTCGGTGGCGGACCCGGGTCGGAAACTGACTCCGCGTCCGGGGCCGACTCCGGGACTGACGGGGACTCGAGCCCGGCGTCGGAGACTGACTCCGGTTCGAACGATACCGCGGAGCCACTGACCCCGGACGGACAACCCAGTCGGACCGACGCGCTCGAAGGGACCTACCGGGCGATTCGGTTCTCGAAGACCGGCCACGACCGCATCACGACGACGCTCCAGGCCCCGACAGTGAGCGTCAGCGTCGGCGACGACGGCACGCTTCGCACCACCCGCGGCAGCACCACCCAGCGCTGGGTCGAGGTCGAACCGCTCGTCTTCGAGCACGTCACCGAGAACCGCCGGCTCGCCTTCCGGACGGCAGGGGAAGGCACCGATGGCAGCGTCGAATACCTCTTCCTCGGGAGTACGGTCTCGGCGTTCGCGCCCGTCGGGGCAGTCGACAACCTGTCGCTACACGCCATGCTGGCCGGGATCACGATCCTCGGGATGCTCTCGATGGTCGTCGGCTCGCCGACAGCGGGGTTCGTCCGCTGGTATCGCGGCGGCGACGACGCGACGCTCCTCCCCGACCGGTCGCGCCTCCGCTCGGACCCGTCCGCCCAGGCCAGGTGGGTCGCCAGCGGTGCGATCCTCGCGTTCGCGGCGTTCGTAGTCCTGGTGCTCGTCCACCTCGCGATCGCGCCGCTCGCGGTCCTCTCGACGCCCCCGCTGACGTTCAAAGCCCTGTTCGCCCTCCCGATACTCGGCGTGCTCGGCACGCTGGCTGCGGTCGCGTACGCCGGCCACGCGCTCTACGCGGGCTCGTGGTCGCGCATCGGTCGGGTGCACTATGCCGTCGTCACGGCGGCGCTGGTCGGGTTCGCGTGGCTCCTGTGGTACTGGAACCTCCTCGTCCCGCCGTGATCAGAACGAGCGGCTGACAGAGAGAGGATGGCAGTTACGATCAGTTCTGTTCACGCTGTCGTAACTGCAGTCGTGCCCGTGAGATGGAAGCCCTCGACGCGCTCGCGGTCGCTGAGCGGGATATTCTCGCTCGAACAGCCGCACCGCCCCGCACTCGCGAGAATAGTGCCTGCTCAGGCGACTCCGGTCGCTTCGCTCCCCGCGAGCCCGCCTCACGGGTCGTTCCTCCCCGTTCGGCCAGTGGCGCTCCTGCGTCGCGCCACGCGCGCCTCGCCCTTCCAGTCCACCGGAAGAGCAAGCTCTTCCGAGCCCTGTCTCGCTACGCTCGAAAGAACGCCAGGGAATGGTTTGTGGAGTCGGCTACCGAACGTTCCAGGTCGAGACGGCCTGTGAAACTAGATTTTTCCTGGCGGACTGAAAGGGCGAGGGCCGGTCGCGCTCGTGTAGTCGCCTCAGCGACCTCTATCCGAGCGCAGCGAGGATATGTCGCTGAGCGACCGCGAGCGGCCCGAGGGCTTTCATCACACACTGGCCAGTGCGGTCGTTGTCACCCGAGCTATTCCCACACCAACTCGACCAGCACTCACCCGGACCAGCCGAAAGAACTGAGCCCCTCGATCTCCGTCGGAAGCCGGAAGACCGTGGCCTCGACGTCTTTCGGGGCGTCCTCGTCACAGTCACTCTCGATGTCGGAGTCGGCGTACGTCAGGTCGACGTCGTAGTACCCCTCGGGTGCGTCACTGTCTTCGACCCACTGGAGGCGGTCGAGTTGCATCGAGCGACACGGCTCGATCCGGTACTGATTGACGACCAGCGTCTCGGCCGAGAGGTCGGTCTCGGCGGCGAACGACTGGGCAGCCTCGACGCCGGTGGTCGGTTGGGCGTACTGCAGCGCGTCGCGCTCGCTCTCGGTGCGGACGGCCCAGTGTTCGTCGCCCCAGTCCGACCCCTCCTCGACGAAGTCCTCCTGGGGCGAGTGCGCCGAGGAGGTGACCGCCGGGCCGTCCTCGGAGTTTCGGACCGTCACCGACTCCGGGTCCTCGACCGTGTTGGGGAAACTCTGTTCGGTGACCGTCGCCGTCGGCGTGTCCGCAGTCGTCTCCTGACAGCCACTCAGTCCGGCGAGGGTGAGAGTGAGCGCTGACCCGGCGAGGACCTGGCGACGCGAAAACGGGGGCGGGGAGGGCGACATACGGCTGTCTTGCCCCGTCCGGCGGATGAAGCCTGTGGTTGGCGACAGGACCGACTCCGTCGCGACAACGGATGCCGACCGTGTCCGGAACCGCGTCGCGGCTCAGACAGAACTGCGGTCGTAGCCACCGTCGATGGTGATGATCTCGCCGGTCGTGAACGAGGCGGCGTCGCTGGCGAGATAGAGGGCTGCCCCGCTGATCTCGTCGGGCGTGGCGACCCGCTCCATCGGCGTGCGCTCGTCGACGCCCTCGCGGAACTCGGAGCCGTCCTCCAGTTTCGGACCGGCGAGTTCCGTCTTGACGAAGCCGGGCGCGATGGCGTTGACCCGGACCTCCGGACCGAGGTCGGCGGCGGTGGCGCGAGTGAGGCCGTTGAGCCCGGCTTTGGCGGAGACGTAGCTCGGGCGGGCTTCGCGGGATTGCTCGGCGGACATCGAGGAGATGTTGACGATGCTGCCCTCGTCCATGGCCCCGCCGAACTCCCTGATCGCGCGGAAGGCGCCGGTCAGCAAGACGTCGATGTCCGTGCCCCACTCCTCGTCGCTCATCTCCGTGACCGGCGTCGTCGCGACCGACCCCTGGGAGGTGACGAGCGTGTCGACGTCGCCGAGGGCGTCCTCGGCGGTCTCGCGCAGCTGCTCGATGGAATCGGGGTCGCGGACGTTACAGGTCACTTCGACCGTCTCGGCACCGAGTTCGCGCAGTTCCGCGGCTGCATCGGCGACGGACTCCTCCGAGCGACTCGTCGCGACCACGTCGGCGCCGTTACGAGCGAATGCCCGGGCGATCTCCAGCCCGATCCCGCTCGTACCGCCGATGACCACCGCGTTCTGTCCCTCGACGCTGATTCCGTCGGTTGCTGACATGGGAGTACGACGTGACGCCCTCGGATAGACGGTTTCGGTTCGCGCCGACGGTGCGTGTCAGTGGAAGATTCGCTCTCGTCTCGTGTGCATCGTCAGTCGGAAGAAATGAGTTAATCATGTAGATTGATTCTAAAAGAAAGACGATCCGGAGACCGCACCGCAGTCGTCAGTGAGCGATGACTGCGGTTGCAGTCGTTCGATCGCTGGAGATTCAAGAGCGAGCGTCGATCCAGGTTCGAACGTCCGCGACAGTCTCCGCAACCGTCGCGTCGGTGGTATCGAGCAGTTCGACGCCCTCGTCCTCGGCTTCGGTCTTGAACCACTGATTGAACTCAACCTGTCGCTCGACGTCGGCCCAGTAGTCCTCGCCGTCGTCCCACCCCGGCCGCCCGCGGAGTCGCTCGGTCTGTGTCTCGTCGTCACAGACCAGCGCGAGGTAGTGTGACTCGCCGAAATACTGGCGGGCATCGAGTCCCTCAACGTTGTCCGGGACGCCCATGCCCGTGGTAAAGAGCACCGGCTGGACGCCCGACTGGGCGACTTCGGCACACAGCGAGAGGACGTAATCGTTGAATTCGGATTCGGTGACGTTCTCGAACCCCTCGAACCAGAGCGGGTCGTCTTCGAGCAGGACGGCGTCTATCTCCCCGCGTAGTTCCGACCGGACGGTCGATTTCCCGGTGCCCGCCGCACCGGTGACGATACACAGCGGCGGGCTGACGAACGACTTCGACGCGCCACACTCAGGGCAGACGAGCACGCGCTCGCTGTCACCTCCGTCGCTCGCGTCCGGGTCGGAATCGACCGCCATGCCGACGTCGTGAGCGCCACACGACGGACAGTCCTGTTGCATACCCGCTGTCCCCGCCGACGATGGATAACGGTGGTGGGGCCGGCGGTCGGTGCCGGTTTCGAAGCAGTCGACGCTACGCCGACCCCCCGAATTTCCGCCGGGCCAAGGTTGTAGTGATCTGCGTCCTCACCCCCCACATGGACGTCGGCTACCACCACGCGAGTTTTCACTATCCCGACGACGACCGACCGATGATCGAGTCGACCGTCGACCGCGCGCAGTGGCTCGAATCCGAGGGGTTCTCGTGGTTCTCTGTCATGGACCACGTCTGGCAACTGCCCTTCGTCGGCCAGCGCGACGAACCCTTCCTGGAGTGTTACACCGCACTCACGGCCGTCGCCCGCGAGACCGACTCGATGGACCTGGGTGCTCTGGTCACCTGCCCGCACTACCGCAACCCCTCGTATCTCGGGCGCGTCCTCGCGAGTCTCGACCACGTCTCGGACGGTCGCGCCGTGTTGAGCATCGGCGCCGGCTGGTACGAGGACGAGTACGACGCGATGGGTGTCGACTACCCCGACATCTCGACGCGCAACCGGCAGATGCGCGAGACCATCGAACTCTGTCAAGCGATGTGGACCCAGGAGTCGCCGGCTTCCTACGAGGGCGAACACTACGAACTGGACGCGTTCTACTGCGACCCGAAACCCGACGATGTGCCCGTCCTGATCGGGGGCGGCGGCGAGGAACTCACCCTCCGGGCGACCGCCGAGTACGCCGACCGGTGGAACGTCCCCTCGGGCGACCCAGAGACCTACGCCGGGAAACTCGACATCTTGCGCGAGCACTGTGCGGATCTGGGTACCGACTACGACGCCATCGAGAAGACCATCGGCAACACGACCGTCATCCGAGAGGACACCGAGGCTGCCCACGAGGCCTACGAGGACCTGCTGGGGCGGACCGAGATGGGGCCGACGCCACGCGACGAGGATCGGGGGACGGTCGGTACACCCGCGGAGGTGGCCGAGCGGATCGAGGCCTTCGGTGACGCTGGGGCGGACACGTTCATGTTGATGGTCCCGGCGAACGACCGGCGGACCGTCGAGTTGTTCGTCGACGAAGTGATGGGGGGTGTTGCGTAGCGCGTTACTGCAGTCGTTCGGCCAGCAAGTCTAACACCGTCCACAGCAGTCGCGTCGGCGTTCGCGGTGAGACCTCGACCGTCTCGTACTCGTAGTTCTCGTCGAGGTTGTCACGCTCCTGGTAGTGTGTCTTCCCGTCCACGTGGGGGTTCGGCTCTCGATGGAACCCGCAGTCCAAGCCCGTGCTCTCGCTGTAGTGGATCGCGTACTCCGGGTCATCGGGCGCCGGCCACCACGATACCCGGAGCGAGGCGTCCTCGGCGTCGCGTCCGAACGCCGCCGGGTCGAGATTCGCGCGGAGTTCGCGGAATTTCCCGTCGGGGATGCCTCGAACGTCCTCGACGGCCGGATGCCGGTCGAGCTGGTGTCGCAACTCCCGAAGGATGCGGTGGCGTTCCTGTCCGAGGTCCCGGGACGAGTCGTGACCCTGCCCGCCGTCCGTGACGATCGCGATGGCGCTCTCCCCCGGTCGCCGACTCATGCTGGTGCCGGCCGGTCCGTGAATTCGCCGTACCGCGCCAGCGCGTCCTCGACGAGCGACAGGCGATAGCGAGTGTGTTCCCAGTCGCTCGCGACGCGTCGTCGCGCTCGCGTCTCGTCGGCCGAAACTGTTTCGTCGGCTGCCTGGATGCGGAGTTCGTCGGGGCTGGTGACGTTGTACTCCTCGCGCCACGCTTCGACGTCGGCCTTGAGGTCGGCCGCGAGAGCAGCGAGTCCGTCCCGGTCGTGTCCGTCGACGAGCGCGCGAACCTCCCGGGTGCGAACGTACACCGGGTCCGGATAGTACGTCGTGGCACCCTCTTCGAAGTCGGCGGTCAGGACGTTCAGGTCGGTCAGTCGCTGGAGGTGCCGGCGGGCGGTGTTCTCCGCGACCAGCGCTTCGTCGGCGACCCACCCCGCAGTACGCGGTTCCGAGACGGTGAGTGCGACGCTCTGGACGCGGTCGAAGCCGTTCGTGTGCGCTTTCCACGTCTCGTCTCCGGGTGCGTTTTCCGGGTCGTCGGTCTCCACGTTTGTTTCTATCCGCCGCAGAATTATAATTGTGGCTCTAGCTCTAATTATTGATGTAAAGTCGGACTGGTCGCGAACAGTCAGTTCGCGCAGTACCGTCAGTCCGCGAAGTGCGACCGTGCGACCGAGACCGAGCGGTCACCGAGCGCGAACGACTCGACCAGGCCCTGAATCCGTCGCGAGTGCGGCGTCGCCCACCCGAACGCCGTCGCCGACCCACGGACGAGCCACGGCGGGACGTATCGACCGTATTCGAGCCAGAACGCGAAGTTGTCGGCCGCTCGGCGCTGGAGCGTGACGACGCGCTCGACGGTCGGGCGACGGCGGCTTTCGAACTCGCTGAGACGCGCGCCGGAGAGAACCCACCGATTTTCGGAGGGTGACCACTTCTGCTCCCGTTCCTGTCTTGCCTCCCCGAGCGCGCGGACGAGCACGTCGTGGACGACCACCGCATCCTCGACGGCGAGGGGATTGCCCTGCGCGCCGATGGGACTCGCGGTGTGAGCGGCGTCGCCCAGCAAGAGGAGGCCGTCCCGGGTCCAGGTATCTGCGATGCCCGGCCCCACGTCGAGGAGTGTCGTGTCGCCGAACCCGTCGAGGTGGGTCGCCATAGCGGCCCCGACCTCGGGGTCGACAGCGGCGACCCGCTCACGGAACGCCTCGAAGCCCGCTTCTCGGATACTGGCCCACTCGCCGTCGCGGATGAGGTAGCCGATCTGGTGATCCCCGCCGCCCAGACCGAACGAGACGAGAATGCCGCCGCGACCGATCTGGCCCTCCGTCTCGGTCCCGACCGCACTGCCCGGGAGCTTGAACCAGACGAGATCGATCGGCGAGTCGAAGACGCCAGGGTCGATGCCGGCGCTCGCCCGTACTGTCGAGTAGCGGCCGTCCGCACCGACCACACAGCGCCCTTCGAAGGTGACGTCTTCGTCGGCCTCGCGGTCGTGGGCCTCGACGCCCCGGACTGTGTCCGACTCGTCCGTCCGGAGGTCGGTGACGGTCGTCGCGGGGTGAAACGTGAAGCCGTCGTAGTCGCTGGCCTGCTCGACGAGACATTCGAGAAGCGCCGGCTGTTCCATCATGAGCGCGTAGGGATAGTCGGTGTCGAGCAGGTCGAAGTCGAGGACGGTGACCGCTTCGCCGTACAGCGAGAACCCGCCCTCGGTGACGGTCTCGTGGGCGAGATCCCGGACGTGGTCGAGGACGTCCATCTCGTCGAACAGTCGGACAACACCGGGGTTCCAGCCGAAACCGCGGTACTCGCGCTCGAAAGTGGCCGCTCGTTCGACGAGGGCGACGTCGACGCCGCTGCGCGCGAGCAGGTAGGCCAGGACGGCGCCGCCCGGACCGCAACCGACCACCACGACGTCCGCTGTCTCGGTTCTATCGGCCATACTGTCCGCTCGCGCGCCAACTAATAATAATTCGGCCGCTACGGTAGCCGCGGATCAGCTGTCGAAACGGACGAAATCACCCGTCCAGTTCCGCGCGCAGCAACTGGTTCACGTCACCGGGGTCGGCTGACCCGCCGGTCTTTTGCATCACCTGCCCGACGAGGAAGTTGATCGCACCGCCCTCACCATCGTGATAGTCCTCGACCGCGTCGGGGTTCTCCGCGATGGCTTCCTCGACGGCGTCCTGGATCGCGTCGCCGCCGGTCTTGCCCAGGCCCTCCGCTTCGACGATCTCGTCGGGCGAGTCCCCGTCGTCGAGCATCCCCCTGAGTACCGTCTCACGGGCGTTCTTCGCGGTGATCTTGTCGGTCGCGACGAGTTCGACGAGACGTTCGATCTCGTCGAAGCGGTCGGCGACGTCCGTGATCGCCATGTCGCGGTAGTTCAACTCGCCCAGCAGTTCGTCGGCGACCCACGTCGCCGCCAGGTCGGCGTCGAACTCGCTGGCGACGTCCTCGAAGAAGTCCGCGACCTCCTTCGTACTCGTCAACTTGGAGGCCGCTTCGGCGCTCAGGCCGTACTCGTCCTGGAAGCGCTCGCGGCGGGCGTCGGGAAGCTCGGGGATCGAGAGTTGCTCTTTCCAGTCGGACACGCGCAGCGGCGGGAGGTCGGCCTCGCGGAAGTAGCGGTAGTCTTTCTCCTCCTCTTTCGAGCGCATCGAGAGCGTGACGCCTTTGGATTCGTCCCAGTGGCGGGTCTCCTGTTCGACCGCGCGGCCGCGCTCGATGGCGTTTTTCTGTCGGGTCTCCTCGTAGGCCAGGGCCTTCTCGGCGCCCTTGTGACTGGAGATGTTCTTGACCTCCGTGCGGTTGGGGTCGGCGTCTTCGAGGGTCGCGTCGTCGACGACGCCCGTCTCGCCGATGTCCGCGCCCTCGACGATCGAGAGGTTGGCGTCGACCCTGAGCGACCCGTCCCGCGTCGCGTCGAAGACGCCCAGATACTCCAGTACCTCTTCGAGTTTCGCGAGGAAGGCACGCACCTCGCCGGGCGAGCGGAAGTCGGGTTTCGTGACGATCTCCATCAGCGGGGTGCCGGCGCGGTTGTAGTCGACGAGCGTGTAGTCGGCGGTGTCGATACTGCCGCCGACGTGCTGGAGGCTCCCGGGGTCTTCCTCCAGGTGAGCCCGGCGGACGCGAACGGTGTGGCGCTCGCCCTCGACGGAGAAGTCGAGTTCGCCGTCCTGGCAGATGGGCTCGTCGTACTGGGTGATCTGGAAGTTCTTCGGGAGGTCGGGGTAGTAGTAGTTCTTCCGGTGAAAGGTCGTCTCCTCGGGGATGTCGGCGTCGATAGCCTTGCCGATCTTGACCGCAGCTTCGACGGCGCCCTCGTTGACGACCGGCAGTGCACCGGGCAGTCCAAGACAGACCGGACAGGTGTTGGTGTTGGGTTCGTCGCTGGGCTCGGTCGAACAGCCACAGAAGATCTTCGTCTCCGTCTCCAGCTGGACGTGGACCTCCAGGCCGATGACCGTGGCGAGGTCCCCCGTCTCGACGGCTTGTGCAGTCATTACCCGTGATTTTCGCGCGGTGGGCTAAAGGCTAACGACGCGACCTGACTGAACGAACGCCGACAGCGAGAGCAGTACGTACCAGTGAGAGAGAACAGATGGTGGTGTTCCGCGTATCGTGACCGCAGCCCCAATCATTGTGACCGCTCTCGCGCGGTGAGTGCGGTCGAGCAGCTCTCGATTGCGGTTGCGGAAGCTAGCCCGACTCGAACTGCTACATTCGGACCCTGTCTCGACCGGTCACGACCTGGCACACCCTTCGTCGAGAGTGACGCTCCGAGACTTAAACGGCCGGGCGCGCCCGCCCGAAGGTGCTTGAGTGACTGGTTCCAACACCGGGTATGGCGAGTTCCACTCCCGCGGATGCCGACGCCGAGAGCGAGGGGGACGGAGACGACGGACCCGTCACTGCAGGTGGCGCCGAGTCGCGCTCGGTCGCCGGGTCGCCGCCGGGTCCGCGCGGGCTGTGGCTGGTCGGGAACACGCTCGCGTTCCTGCGGGACCCACTGGGATTTTACGACGAACTGGCGGCCTACGACAGCGACGTCGTCGCGTACAACATCGCGGGCGACGACGGCTACATGGTCCGCCACCCCGGGGACGTCCAGCGCGTGCTGGTCACCGATGCGAGCGACTACAGCCGGGCACAGATAACCCAGGACTCGCTCGGGCAGGTCGCCGACGGCGGGCTCTTCCTGAACGAGGGCGAACAGTGGCAACGCGAGCGGACGGCGCTCCAGCCCGCGTTCTACCGCGACCGCATCGAGACCTACGCCGAGATGATGGTCCAGTACGCGAGCGAGCGCGCCGACGAGTGGGCCGACGAGAGTGGGGCCGGCCGCGAGTCGGTCGTCGTCAGCGACGAGATGCGCACGCTCACACTCGAGATCCTCGCGAAGACCCTCATCGACGTGGACATCCGCGGTCGTGAATCCGAGATCGGCGACGCCGCCGAAGCGATCACCGCGAACTTCGACGCCGGCACCGTCTCGGCGTTTCTCCCGCTGTGGATCCCCACCCCGCAGAACCGTCGGACGCAGCGCGCACTCGCCGAGTTCGACGATACCATCGAGGACCTGGTCGCCCAGCGCCGCGCCGGCGACGACGACCCCGACGACCTGCTCTCGATACTGCTCGACGTCGAGTTCGACGACGGCTCCGGGCTCTCGGAGCGGGACGTCCGGGACAACCTCTTTACGTTCCTCGTCGCCGGCCACGAGACGACCGCGCTCACCCTCTCGTACGCGATTTTCCTGCTGGCGAATCACCCCGAGAGACAGGCGACACTCCAGGCCGAACTCGACGACGTGCTCGGCGACGAGCCGCCGACGGCGACGGATCTGTTCGAACTCGACTACCTGGGAAACGTCGTCGACGAGGCACTCCGCCTCTACCCGCCGGCCTACACTATCTTCCGCGAGTCGACGACCGACGTGACCCTCGGTGGCTACGACATCCCCGAAGGCTCGATCGTCACGCTCCCCCAGTGGGTCGTCCACCGCGACGAGCGCTGGTTCGACGACCCCGACGACTTCCGGCCCGAGCGCTGGGACGCCGACCGGGACCGGCCCGAGTACGCCTACTTCCCGTTCGGTGGTGGCCCGCGCCACTGCATCGGGATGCGCTTCGCGCTGATGGAGGCGAAACTCGTCCTCGCGACGCTCGCCCAGCGCTTTGCCTTCGAACCCGGCACCGAACCCCCCATCGACCTCTCGATGCGGCTCACGCTCCAGCCGAGCGACCCGATCAGCGTCGAGTTGACCGAGCGATGAACGCTTCCCCGCTCTCGTTCATTCCGGTCTGAAGACACCCGACGAAGAGAAAGGTGGTCTCGAAAAGTGTTTGTGACGCGACGACGAAATGGGGGATATGTACCGGTACATCGCGGCACTCCTTCTGGTGCCGCTGCTCGACTCCCTCTTTCTGGTCTTCGTCGCCACGCAGATCGGCGCGCCGCTGACCATCCTCGTCGTCGTGCTGACGGCGCTACTGGGCATGTTGCTGGTGCGCGCCGAGGGACGCCACACCATCCGGACCATCCAGCGCAAACTCGCCGAAGGAGAGATCCCCACGAACGAACTGCTCGACGGTGGGCTCCTCCTCATCGCGGGTGCGCTGACGCTCACGCCGGGACTCGTCACCGACGCGCTCGGCATTCTGCTGGTCTTCCCGCTCACCCGCATCCCCATCCGGGCGGTCGTCCGCGACTACGTCGTCGTCCCCTACATCGACAAGCAGACCGGCGGGTTCGCCACCGGCAACGTCTACATCGGCGGTTTCCCGTTCGACGGCGACGGTTCCGGCGACGCCGCGGGAACTGGTGGGGGCGTCGGCCCCGGTGGCCCGGGCGGCTTCGGCGGCTCTGTCGGCGGATCCGGCGGCGCGGAGAGCGACGACGACGCCTACGACCTGAACGAGGACGCCTACGAGATCGAGTGGGAAGACGACGACGAGAACCGAGAGAAGTGACGGGCGGGAATCGCCCGCCCGTGGCGGCGGCGGACGGGAAAGGTAATCCTTAAACCGTCCCGTCGGAAACCTGTGAATGCGCTCGCACGGGCCAATAGCTCAGTTAGGTTGAGCGCTCGGCTGATAACCGGGAGGTCTCCGGTTCAAATCCGGATTGGCCCACTTCCTCACGTACCGATTCCCAGCCGAGAGAGAATTCTGCTGTCACCCGGTCGAGAGTTCCGTTCTGCCGGGTTTCCCGATCCTCTCTGAGCGGCGAAAACTGTAGTACGGGCAGGTCACCTACCGGACCCCTCTACCGTCCGGTGGAGTATTTAGCTGTGGGGTGGTCGGCGTGAGTCAGGTCGTCGAGGCTCGGACCGATGTCGAGACGGGAGTCCGGAACCGCTCACAGTTCTCTGACACGCTCCACCGGCAGGACCCGGACGCCGACGAGCCGCGCCCGGCCTGCCCGGAGGGCAGTTATCGCGACGAGGCAGAGTTCACCGACGTCACCCTGGCCGCGTATCCCACCTACGACCTCTGCGGAAACCCGGAGTGCTTCGGGAGGGAGTGGCGATGACGGGCGGCGATCAGTCTGCGAGCGGTACTGAACAGATCGAAGTAGGGATCTGCGAGACGTGCGGAGAAGTCGAATCGGACGGCGAGTTCGACTTCGAGTACGGCCCACGATGCCCGATCTGCAACAACGTTCTCCGTCGGGCGTGGATGGAAGAACGACCGACAGAGGACGGTATACTCTCCGATACGACCGCGGACGACTACCTCGGAGGGGATGCACGATGAACGGTCAGCACGGGGAGCCGTGCGACGACGTGGACGCTCATCGACGGAGCGGTTCACTGCGAGGACTGTTCGGACATCGAGTTCCCCGACTGACGGCTTTCTTTTCTCCGCTGTCGACGTGGAACGACTGCAACGTAGGCACGGATACTGAACAGTCCAGGGGGGAGTCGCGGTGAGCGCTTCCGGAGCCCGCCAGTGGAAAGTCGACTGTCAGTGTGCCCGCCGCCGCGGCGTCGCTGACGATCGGGACTGGGGCAAACTCAAGCGGATGCACTCGCAGGTATCCGCCGCGAACCTCTCCTATTTCGTCGAAGAGGGTCGCGTCGGTGAGGGTGTCTCAGAAAGCGACCTTCGTCGAATCCATCGCGATCTTGCCGACGACGAGGCCCTCGTCGTGTGCAACGTCTGCGGGTCAATCCGGGTGGTCAGCAAATGAGTTCCGGAGCCCCATCCGGCCCGCTCGCACCGAAAGCCGTCGGTACCTCTGTCGAATCGGACCAAATCCAGTTCGAACCCCTCGAAGCCGTCCACGACAGCGAAGCTACCTGGTGTGACGCCCGTACCGTGGCTCTCTGGACCCCCTCGTCCGACCGGCCGTTTCTCGGGACGTGTGTGGTTGAGTCCGGAACCAGCATTGAGATAAAGGCCGCCAGTGTCTCCAGGAGCAACGGTACACGACAGTCGGCCGGACACTGGTACATCAAGCGAGCCGCTCACGAGCGGCTCCTCGCGGACGCTGGTGTCTACCTGTTGACTGTCTACGCCCCTCGCCCGAGTACGCCCATCCTCGCGTCTGTCGTCATCCCGGCCAGCCTCCTCGACGAGCACCTCACTGACCGCTGGTACGACGTCGACGGGAGTCGGTCAGAGGAGCGGGTCGCTCAACTCACATGGAGCGCGTTGATCGACTCCGAGGACGTCGACGGTTCGGGTGGTGACGCGGCTTGACCGAGTTCGTCCGTGCGTCTCGCCTCTACGACGTCGAAGCCGGCGAGCGCATCGAATGGGACTGGGGCGGCCATCAGCCCGTCGACGTGAGTGAGGAGCGCGTCGAGCAGGCCGTCGCCGCCCTCGAATCGGGGGAATCGCTGTGAAGGCAATCGAGCCGGCCTGGCACGAGTACGCGGCGAACCTCCTCTTTGCCGAGGACGGGCTCGCGCCCTACTTCGCGGCGGACTCGCAGGTCAAAGCGGGAGGGGGGTCGCAACGCGCCCGCTTCGAGGTGGCCGGCGAGTCGTGGAACGTGACCCTCTATCATCAGGATTCGGGTATCGTCCACCCTGGCCGGCGTCTCCCTGGCGGTACCGAGTTTCGGTTAGACGAGGTCCGAGAGTTCCGATTCTCCGTATCCCGGGCCTCCGACGAGGACCCGATCGGCGAGCAGTCGTTCAACGCCCACCTCGCCCCGCGCTGGCAGGGCATGAAAGTCGAGATGAGCGACGGCACGCGCTTCGAGATGGATGTCCCCGACGAGATGGATGAGGGCATGAACGTCCGCATCCAGGGCAGCAACATCAACGCCATCCGGTACTCGAAACTGCTGAAGCGGGCTGCCGAGGCGGTCGGGATATCAATGGGCTACTTCGAGGACCCGCTGGAGTTCAGCAACACCCAGGACGCCGAGCGGTACGTCCGGCTTCACGAGGACGCGAGCGGCCCGGTCCACGCTCGCGACGGGCCGATAGCCTCGATGGGCCACCTGCTCGAAGACGACCGGAGCGGCTACCGGAAGGTCGTACAGAACGACGAGGACGAGCACGGCCGCGACGTCGAAGGCTACTACCACACGGTCACGCTCGGGACTGAGCGCGTTCAAGAGGCGTTCCCCAGCCACGAGCTACCGGTGGAGGTGAAGCACTACTACGCCCGGGAGAGCAAAGACCGCGACGAGGACGACCCACTCGCACACCCGAAGGTCGGTGTCTCCTATCAGGTGAGTCGCTGGGACGGGACGCTCGGTGCCGACCAGGAGGCGCTCGCCCAGCTGCGGCGCGAGTTAGACCGGGTGCTCCACGCGGTGCTCCTCGACGCCGGGGTCGACGTCGCCCCGGAGCGCGGTGGTGGCCCGTTCGTCGAAGATGCGTACTTCGACGCCGAGATCTCGGAGGACTTCGAGGAGCCGCCAGCGCTGAACCTCTCACACATCAACCACGAGCAGGAGTCGGTGGTCATCAAGCACCTCAAAGACGGGCTCTCGCCGGTGCAGTGGGAGTCTTTGGAGATGCTCGTCACCGACGGCGGTCAGGTCGCGCCGGCCGATATCGCCGAGGAGCACGACCGCCACGCGGACAGCGTGCGCGACGCGATCAGGCGGATGGACGACCTCGTAGAACGGGAGTACGGGAGTGTCTCGCTCCGCTCTACGTACGTCGCGGAACTCGTCCACGATGCCGTACAGCAGGCCCGTGAGGCGGTCAGGGACGCCACTGCGGCGGGTGCGAAGGCGCTCGAAGCCGCCGAGCGTGGACTCGACGAGCGGACGTCGGCGTTCCTGGCGTTCTGTGGGAAGCACGACATAGACGTACAGGACCGCCGTGACGCGCGCCTGCGACTGCGCTTCGGCGAGTTGGATCCGGAGGGGGACCCGGCACCGGAGTTCCTCGCGAAGACAGCGTACCGGATGTGGACAGACGCGAAGCAGGACGCCGCGCGGTTCCGGACGGCGGCCGTCGAGTGGCGTCGCGACGGTGAGCGCGTCGAGATGGACGCCTGGCGGCTTCTCGCGTAGCGGTCGGCTACCCGCGGACTGGGGTGCATCCCGGTCCGCGGGCAGTGGCGACGCTCTCTCCCCGGGTAGCTACCGGATGTTTTCGCCTTGATTTCCACCTTCGAGCGGGTCGACCGAGACGATCGGCGTCGTTGAGCGGGCCGACGTCCAGCTGCACCTCGGGTCGTCTCGCTCTCGACCGAGCGAGAATCCGGCCCGGGGGGCCGGTTCCCGCTTAGGGGTGTGGCTAAGGCCACATCATCAAAACACACCGCTCTCTTTCGCGGCAGCGCGCGAAAATCCGCCCCCTTGCGGGGCGCGCGAAAAATTTTGACCCCCGGGTTTCCTGTCCGATTGCGTATGTTTAACCCGGTAAGCACCCTGATAGGTCTCGATCACACGTATAAAGACCACCCGTAGACCGGCCCGTTCGTGGGTACAGACTCGCAGATAACACTGCGTAGCTGTGAGTGTAGACGACGCGCTCACGCTCTTCTCTCGACCTCGCGAGCACCCCCTTCGACCGCTCGAATCCCGGGCAGATTCTCGATTTTCGCTCTTCGACCCGGTGGGGGGTGCCCGGGCTGCAGTGATTTTCCGCCACAGGTGACCACTCTAAAGAAATGCATGGGGCGACGGGGGGCGATGAGTGTTGCAGGACGCCGATTCACCGCGCCGTCATGCGTTCACGACATCCTCCTCTGCCACGTGGTCGGGGAGCGGGTCGGGGACGTCGACGAGGTCTCGATGCTCGCCGTCCTTCCACTCGCGCCAGCGCTCGCCTACCCAGCCGCGTCCGAAGGACACGTACGCGGCCGCGGCCTTCTGGCTCTCGCCCGCGAGCACCGCGCGTATGGCCGTCTCGGTGTCCTTCCGCTTCTCGACGTCCTCGACGTCGACCTCCTCGTCCTCGTCGGTGCCCTCGGTGATGACCTCGAAGTGAGACGCCTCGTGTTGCTCGTAGTCCTCGCTCGTGTCCGTGACGCCCTGATACTCGCTCTCCTTCTCGAAGGAGTCCTTCCCGCCCTGACTGTCGAGCAGCCGGACGCGCGACGGGTCGGCGCGGTTGGGCTTCACGAACGCACCGGAGGCGAGTCGACGAATCTCCGCGGCCGTGTCCTTCCGGGTGTGGCCGATGCCGAGCACCGAGCCGCGTTTCGCGTAGCGGTCGCCGTCCTCCTTCTTGCGGACGTATTTCAGGTCTTTGACGAACTCGTCGGTGACCTGTTGCTCCGAGCCGCGAGACGTCAGCGACTGACCCGCCTCGTCGATGACCTGCAGGACCTGACCCTGTGTTTCGGCCATGGCGTCAAGCATCCGCTCGGAGTCCGTGACGACCTCGTGAGCGCCCTCCCAGTCGATGTTCGCCAGGACTCGGCCGCCCGTAATCGCGCGCCACACGCGAGCGACGTCGAGCGCGAAGGCGGTCTTCCCCGCGCCCGGCGGACCGAGACACAGGTAGATGGCCCCCTCGTCGGCGAGCCGGCGCGCGGCGTCCGTGATGGCGTCGCTGCCGTCGCGCTCGTTGGTCGTGAGTCCGACCATGCCTTTCAACTGGCCGACGTTGCCCTGCCGGTACGCGCGGTCGATAGAGCGTGTCGAGGCGTTCCTGAGTATGATTTCAGCGAGTCGCGTATTCAGGAAGTCCTCGTTCTCGTCGGCCCAGAGCGAGCAGTAGTAGTTCAACAGGTCGAGCGTGTCGCGGTCGTCGACGAGGCCGGCGAACCGGCGAACGAACTCGTTGGGCTTGCCCTCGAGCTCGCCGCGGAGGAACTCCCGGCCCTCGGCGGCCGCGTAGGGGACGTGGTCCGATCCGCTCATGCGCCACCTCCGGTGCCGTTCGTCGCGGCGGCCGGTTCGGGCGAGTCTTCGAGATCGTCCTCGACGTCGTCGACGACCTCGTCCACCTCGTCGGCCTCACCGTTCTGACCCGCCTCGGCGTGCTCTTCCGCCTCGTCCTGTTTGAGACGCTCGGGGAGTGCGTCGTCGGGGAGTTCGTCGGCTATCATCTCGTCGATGGACTGGCCGCCCTGGAACTGGGGCATGAGGTGTTCGTCGAGCGCGCGGTTCTGCTCGCGAGCGCGCCGGCGGTCGAGCCCGCGGATGACCGCGGGCAATTGCCGCCTGAGCGCGCGGCCGTAGCGCGCCTTCTGTTCGAGGTCGCCGCGGACCGCGTGGATAGCTTCGTAGGCGTCTTCGGCTCTCGCGTGGCCGATGGCCTCGTGAGCGCTGATAGACTTCCGCCAGGTCGAGATGGCGAAGTTCGCCGTCGCGTTGTACGCCACGCACGAGTACGCTCGGTGCTTACAGCCGGGGAGATGCTTGAGCGGGCCGTCCTGCACTTCGAGGTCTTCCCACTGGTCTTCGGTCAGCTCCCAGACTTCGATGACCCGGAGTCGGCGGGCGTTCACGACGATGAGGAAGACTCCCTTCTCTTCGGGGAAGAGGTCGTCTATCGCGCCAGTCGCGAAGAGGATGCCGAGGCCGCCGACGATGCAAGCGACGGCGACGAGGGGCCACCACTCGGGGACGTCGACCGGGACGGACGAGTCGGTCGCGTAGTAGTAGCCACCGAGAATCCCGCCGAGGATGACCACGTCGTCGAGATTCTCTCGAATCATAGTATCCGCTCCGCTCGCGGGTCCTCGTCCTCGCGACGTCGCTTGAAGTAGTAGTAGACGCCGCCTGCCCCGAAGATGGCGGACCCGGCGACGAGAGTCTGAGCGGTCTGATAGTCGACGTCCTGGCGGTCCGGGCCGACCGGCTCAGTCTGAATCCGGATGGCGTCTCCGGGCGTCGAGAGGGTCACACCGCCGGTTCCCTGGTAGACCGTCACCGAGAGCGAGATTGTCCGTCTCCCGCCGTCGAGCGTGCCCTGTTTCACCGGCACCTCGGTAACGCCCTGCGAGTCCATCCCGGCCATGGCGTCGCTCAGGGCGTAGGCCACGGGCCGCTCGACGTCGATAGTGAGCGTCATCGTGCCGTCGTCGAGGCGGTAGTCGAGGACGGTGACCGGGCCGACCGAGCCGACGGCCGGGTCCGGGGTGGCCGACTGGTTCCCGGCCTGCGCGGCGACCGGCTCGACGGCTCCCCCGACAGAGAGCAAGACCAGTAAAACCAGGGCTATTGACCCCAGTTTCACGATAAAAAGGTGGTTCATGGTTAGTCCCGGACGGCTCCGTAGGCGACGACGGCCACCACGACGAGAAGCGCGAGCTTCTGGTTCCCGCCGAGGCCGCCCCAGTTGATACCACCTCCGCCAGCAAATGCGGACTGTCGGGCGTTGATGTCGGCGCGTAGGGACTCTATCGAGTTGTAAAGCTCTTTCATCCCCTCGACGTTCGTCGTCGAGTAGTTCCGCTCCTCGATTGTGAACGTCGTGACGTTTCCACCCGACGTGTTGGTCATGGACGTTATCGTGAAATTCTGATCAATTTCACGAATAGAGCTGCCTCCGACGAGGAACTCGCCGCCAGAGATGTTGGCCGGGTTGTACTCCACACCGGTCTGCCACTGTCCGCCCGGCGGGTTGTTCGCGGCCATGACGATCCCCTGCGCCTCGGTGCCGTCCCCGAAAGAGACGTTCATCGTCCCGAGAGTGCTGTAGTTCTCGGGTTGACTGATACCGAGATTTGCCAGGGTAGCGGCCGCGTAGCTGTCGAAATCTGAACCCGGAGAGTAGTTCCCCATCAGAGTCGCCGGCGTCAGCAGGTCCGATTTGTTTATCTCACCAGTCTGGTACTCATCGTATGTCTGGTTCACGATGTTTGCCATCTGATTGATGGTGCCGGAGTTCTGGCTGTCTATTTCCGATAGAGAGCCAGCATATTCCTCGAAGTCCACCATCCGGGTGTCCGGGTAGTCTCCAGCCGGGGCGGTAACACCAATACCAGTAATATTGTTGATGTATCCGGGGCCTGGGTCCGGGTTGTTCGGGTCCATGATTAACTCCGTTTTCCCGTCAGTTGGCCCAATTGTGACGGTATTAGTGAACCAGGTATCCTGAGATTCGGGATTCACGAACTGCTTGATAGTTATGGTTCTGACATCGATCTGACTGTCGTTCTGGAGCGTGATCGTTCGAGTCCCGAACGATTCAATTGTGACGTTCATCTCTCCCGCCTCCGTCAGAGAGTCATCGTGATCGACTCCAACAAATCCACTGTCAACCCCAGTTGTGCTTTCCGCGAGACTGTTCAAGTACTCGACGTGTTCGATCTGGCCGTTCCACTCCGCGTAGACGTTCCGCTCTATCACGGAGTAGTATTCCGTGATATTCGAGACTGCGGTAGTGTTCGCGGCTGATTTCGATCCCGCGGTGTTGAGCGATTCGATGTAGGCGGGTCGGGCATGATTGACGAGCGCAACCGTGTCCGTATTTTGGAGACGGTTATCGATCGCGGTGTGCCAGTTCTCCGCCCCCTGTGCCTGAGTTTGAGCGGACTCGTATATTTCAAGCTCCGTCTCGTTAGCGTCCAGATCCGTCGCATTCTCCACTTGAGTGGTGCCGGGGAGTGCGTGACAATCGATGTTGTGGACCGCAGGGTCCACCATCTTGGCCGTCCACTCAAGCGGGTCGCAGACGAATCCACGATCCCCGCCAGTGTGGGCGAATCGGCCGCTGTTCTTTCCCCACGTTTGAGCGCCGAAGTCGCTTCCGGTACCGATTGTCGGCTCCGAGGAGACTCCTTTCACGGTGAAGGTGACGGTTTCGTACGCTCCGAAGTTCCCGAACGCCACCGACCCGTCTTTGTTGGCGGCGTTCATCGTGTCTCGGAAAAGGACCTTCTCACCGGAGGTTCCGGGCGCGTCTGTGGTGCTCACCTCAATGGTGTACTCTCCGGAGATGTCCGATACGTCCATGACGACGTACTTAGGGGAGCCGTCGACGGTCTTCGAGAAGTCCTCGGCGGCGACGGTCCCGACGAGGCCACTGCCCGCGACCGCGGACAGCAGGACGAACGAGGCGAGCAGGACGGCCCTGCCCCGGCTGACGTCGAGGCGGGCCATCGCTCAGTTCCCTCCGTTCTGGCCGAAGAAGTCGGTGATGTCGAACCACTCGGTGAGCGAGAGGACGCCGGCGATGCCGATCACCATGTAGGCGATCCCGACGTTCCCGGTCCCGAGCAGTTCGACGGCCAGGTTGATGTCCGCGGTTTCTTGAAGGCCCCAGTTGACCGCACCGATGTGCGCGATGAGCCACGTTACGCTCTGAGCGTCGAGTTCTGGAATGTCTGCCATCGTTGATTACCTCAGGTAGCCGAGTGCGATTTGACCGCCGACGGCGACCATGATGTACAGGACGCCCCAGAGGTCTTCTGACTGAATGAAATTCTGCACTTCCGGGACGAACGGCCACGCGACCAGGAAGCCGAACGAGGCGACGAGCAAGAGGTAGTATCCCTGGCTCAGTTCCTCTTTGGCCTGGTCACGGAGGGTCGTGGGGTCGATGGCTATGTCGTTCGTGAAGACCGTGATGACATAGCCGAGTGCGGTCCCCAGGTAGGCGACCGAAACGGTCGCGCCGGCGATAGTTGCTTGGTCACTCATTGCGACGTCGAAGGCCTGGAACGTGCCCCTGCCGGCCATAGCGGCCGCAGAGAAGGCGATGAGCCCGATTAGGGCAGTGTCCGAGGCGTCGAATTGCATTTCTGCCATGTTGGGTGTAGCGATGACCTGTCGGAACCGAACGGTTCCTTCAGTCCCCCGACAGGCTCTCACCCTCCGGTAAAAGTCAGGTAGTCAGCGAGCGGTCGCGATGTCGAACGACCACCGAACTTTATTCCCAGAGGGGTACAGTGATCGCCTGTCGCCGACGTGCCGGGGATACGCTGGGCCGCGTGGCACGCGGCGTGAGTCCAGCCCCCCAACGATATGGCCACCCGCGGCGACACCCCGATCCGGTTTTAACCCCGTTTCAAGCCGTCGTTGAACGGCTCAAACTGTTCTTGAAACGGTGTAAATTGAACGGGTTATTTAGGTTGCAATATCCTGTTGCTGACTGGCATCCAGGTAGTTAGGGTGCAGATATCACATGGATATCAAACAGATATTCACCGACGACGATGCGGTATCGCCGGTCATCGGGGTCATCCTGATGGTCGCGATCACGGTCATCCTGGCCGCGGTTATCGCGTCGTTCGTCCTCGGGCTCGGGAACAGCGCGACGAACACGAATCCGCAGGCGAGCTTCTCCTTCGAGTATGAGCAAGCGGACGAAAACAGTGGCTCAAGTGCAAGCAACTGGGGATTAGCGACGATTTCCCACGATGGGGGCGACACGATCAACGATAACGAGTTATACATTCGTGGCTCCGGATTCAATGGAACCGGCATCGAAACAACGACGTATGGCGCGGTGACGAGCGGTGACGAATTCGAGACGTTCGTCAATGATCGCGTCGGCAAATACCCCGACATGACCGAGGCTGGCCTCTGGAACGGTACCAAGAGTGGTGACGATAGCGCCATCGTCTCCGGTGACTTCACGTACGTGTACGTCTCCAGCGACTACGAACTCGACGTTGTCTACGAGTCACAGGAAGGGCAGTCCTCGTCGACACTGCAGGAAGACGGTGGCCCCGACGCGTAAGCGTCGCTCACACACCAAATCGCTTTTTTATTCGTCGTCGAGCCGGAGATCGTCGGCGTCGAGGTCGCCCGTGAGGTAGTCGCGACCCATATCTGTCACTCGGTAGGCGGGTGTCTCCTCGTGGCGTTCGAGCAGACCGTGTTCTGCGAGGGTCTTACACCGTCGGGCTACGTGTTCTCTCGTATACGGGAGGTTGAGGGACAGACTGGCCGGTTTTATCCAGCCGCCGTAGTTCTCAATCTCGGACACAATTGCCCAATCTGACGGTTTCAGCCAGTCAACCCGGCTGTGCATTTCGTCCTTGTTCTCACGCGAGTCTGACATAGTTGGTCCGGTCGGTAGATTTTGATTTTGTTCTATGCATCAATGATAACGATAACACGATTAAACTTAAGTCAGGTCGTCACAATGGGCTGAGATATGAGCGGTTGCCGGTTGGTTGCGAGTTGGGTGTGAGAAGGAGTGTGGGGTGCCGACGCCGCCACGCGCCGGCCGGGGTGCCGCTCTACGACGACACATGACGACGACACGCACCCGCCGCCTTAAGCCAGGTGGCGACACGATTGGACCGCGCGCCGGTTTCACTTTCACCGGCCGAATCGCCGATTTCCCGGGGACGGGGCCGCGAACGGACTACTTTCACGTTCACTGCGCGGATAAGGATTCGCCCCTTTACAGGCGCGCTCCTCGGTCGTCGGTGATGCCACGTGACGTGCATCTCGACGACGAGAGTGACCGCTGGCGGTACGTCTGTCCGAACGGCCACCGGTCCTGGGAACCGACGAATGACCACTTCTGGTGTGCGACCTGCGCTCGGCGCCACGGCGTCGCCGGCGAGTTCGACCAGTTGCACGACCGCCGGGAAGACGAACAACTCGATCGCGAGGAGGTGCGGTTGCAGACGCCCGCCGGCCCGTACAAGGAGCGTGGTTCGGCGTGAGCGATGCTGAGGCCGGCCTCGCCTTGGTGGGTCTGGTGGCGAGCGGCGGTGTGTGGGCGTCTGGAGTGCTCAATTCGAGAGCGCTCTTTGCTGTGTCGTTGGTGACCCTTTGCGTAGCCGCTTGCGCCTTTTCGTGGGTGTCGAAAGGGCACATCTCGCGAGGGGGTCAGGCGTGACCCAGCGCTGCCAGGCCTGCCGGTCCGCGCCCGGCGTCGAGGCCACTGCGGCCGGCCTGCTGTGCTCGGAGTGCGCCCGGAAACTCGGCCGCGACAACCGGGTGAGTCGGCGGTGAACGTGCTGAAATTCGCGACGTTTTACGTCTCCTGGGCGGTCGCTGGGGGCGGGTTCTTCGACTGGCTGTTGATGGATGCGCAGATCCCGCTCATGCTGGTCATCGCTGCCTTCATCGCCTGGTCTGGGATCCCTGCGTTCCTGCTGATCGCGGTGGAGAACGGGAGTGGTGTTCGGTGAATCTCTACCGCCTCGCCACAGACGCTTTCGACATCCGCGAGCGGTTGGTTCGTGAGTACATCATCGCGGGCCAGGACCCGCGCGACCCTGCCGCGAGTCGGAACGGTGTGAAGACCCGCGCGATGTTCGCGGCTATCGCGCCCGCCGTCATCGCTGTGGCCGTGACGGCCGTCCTTCCGGGGCCTGAGTGGCTCACTGTCTCGGTCCCGCTCTGTGTCCTGGCGGTGACGGTCCCGTTCGTCACCGGGCCCATCAACGACGCCTGTGAGGAGTGGGACCGACGGGAGACCGACACCCCCACCCCGCATGCGGGGGGTGGTGAGCGGTGACCCGCGAGTTCGTCGCCTCGGAGGACCGGCCGGCGGTCAGCTACGGACCGAACCACCCGACCCAGCCGGGCGAGTGGGTGCTGTCCATCTCCTGCGATGAGGAGCGCGTCGAGATCTCCCTCGGCGAGCAACCCATGTACGACCTCTGGGTGGAGGTCCGCGGTGTGCCCTTCCCCGAGCAGACGCCCATCGAAGGCGACCGCGGGCGGAAGAACCGACTCGTCCGCCAGCTCGTCCACGCGGCGAACGACGCCGACGAGGAGATGCTCCAGGAGGCGCTCGAAGCCCTGGGGGTGCGACGGTGAGTGAGCCATCGGGGTGGTCGAGCCTGTCCATCATGCTCCTCTCGGGGCTTGCTGGTGCTGTCCTGGTCTCGCAATTCGGCGAGAGATGGGTATTCTCCGGGTTCTTCGCAGGATTCGCGGTTGGCGCTCTTATCGCCTGGCGTGAACGCCGGTACTTCCGACGGCTGAACGAGGGAGGGGATTCTCGGTGATGGACGCGGATCTGTCCGAGAGGGTTCTGAACGCGGCGCTTCTTCTCGCCTTCGCGTACCCGATCGAACTCCGGACCGATGACACGATGGTGGCGGTGCTCGTCGCCGCGGGCCTCGTCACTGTCCTGAACGTCGGTTACTGGTGGCTTCGAGGCGTCCCGCTTCGGGAGGTCTACGGGCTGTGAGCGAGGACCTCGACCCCATCACGCCGGAGGCGGCGCTCGACTACTACCTCGACGCCCGGCGGTACGACATCGCTGACGACACCTACTCGACCCACGAGTACCGTCTGGATTCGTTCGTTCGGTGGCTCGTCGACGAGGACCGCGGCGACGGCGAGGTCACGAACATGAACGACCTCGACCTTCCGATGGTCCACGCCTACCGGGTGTTCAAGCGGGAGGAGAACTGGCCGGACTCGGAGCCGTGCAACGCGGTGTCCATGCAGGGCCAGGTGTCCACCCTCCGGAAGTTCTTCGAGCACCTGGCGGACATCAACGCCGTCCCGTCGGACTTCCACGAGCGGATCCGTCTCCCGAAGCTCCAGCCGGGAGAGAACGTCGACGAGGCCGTCCTCGACGCCGAGGCGGCGAACGCGACGCTCGACCACCTCCACCGGTGGGAGTACGCCACGCCCCAGCACGTCGCGATGCTGGTTATCTGGCGGACGACCTGCCGGACGGGTGGCCTGCGGTCGCTCGATATCGACGACTTCGACGAGGACGATCGCGCGCTCTGCTTCCGACACCGGCCCGAACAGGATACGCCGCTGAAGAACGGCCCCAGCAGCGAGCGGGACGTCTCGCTGAAGCCCTACGTCGCCGACATCATCGCGGACTACATCGAGAGCCCGCACCGGCACGACGTGACCGACGACTACGGGCGGGCGCCGTTGCTGACGACCGTTCAGGGCCGGCCGTCCACGGGGACGATTCAGAACTGGGTGTACAAGTGGACCCAGCCCTGCCGGCGCGGAGAGCCCTGTCCGGAGGGTCGAAACCCGGACGAGTGCGAGTCGACCGAGCACGACCACGTCTCGTCCTGCCCGGTCAACTTCTCCCCCCACCCGATGCGGTCGGGGAGTATCACCGCACACAGAGACGCCGGGACGCCGCGCGAGGTCGTCAGCGACCGCGGTGACGTGAGCGAGCAGATCCTCGAACAGCACTACGACCGCGCCTCGAAACGCCAGCGGATGCGACGACGCCGGGATTTCATCCCAGACAACCTATGAATCAGGTCAAGATTTCACAGATAGCGACGCACTGGAAGTGTATCAACCCATTACCGGATTGGCCCATCGCTTCTGCGAGGAACAGACGTGACGAGCGAAGCGTATCCCGAGCGGATTTGAACCCTGGAAGTCGCAGCCCCGGAATGGTCGAGCGAAAGCGAGACCACACGCCCGGAACGTCTTCCTCCGGTTCCCATCCGCGTTGGCTCATTTTTCGACGTTTCCACCGATGAAACAATCATATCATCCCGAACCGAACAGCGGTCTGTAGACCCAGACGGCGAAGGCAGTGAACAGCACGGCGGCCACGGAGAGCACGGCGACGAACCCCAGCGAGGCGTACGGGTCGTCGTTGACGAGCATGACAGCGCCCATGGCCGCGACGGAGATCGGGACGGGGACGTACCAGCCGGCGACGCCGTAGGCTACCCTGGGTGCCCACGCGGCCCCCCGGAGGAGGGCGACGCCGGTCGCCAGCGTGACGGGCACCACGACCCCCAGGTCGAGCAGGAAGATCGACCAGAACATCGTCGGGTCGGCGGCGAACTCCTGGGTGAGTGGAGCGCCGGTCAGCATCCCTCCGAACGAGGGGAGATACCGGAAGACGACGAACGCCGCGAGCAACAGGAGGCCGACGCCCGTGCGGCGCTCGCGGCGCGCGGATAGTGCGGGAAGCGCGTCGGTCCGGACCCGCTGCCAGGCGAGCACGAGGACGGCTCCGCCCAGGACGAATATCCCCAGGTGAAAGAGGACGACCGGGCGGTACGTGAGATACGCCGGGCCGAGGACGTACTGGAGGAACATGTAGACGCTGTAGGAACTGGGTGCGATGGCCAGGAGCGCTCCCGCGGGGTGACCGCGGCGTACGAGCACCGCGGCCGCCACGGTCCAGGGCACGACGACCGCGAGTGTGACGGCTTCGAGTCCGATCGTCTGGTAGACCAGCGTCTCCGAGAACGGATACGAGACGAGGCCGGCGACCAGCGGACCGACGAGCGAGTTGACCGCCAGCGCGAGTCCGAGGACGACGAGCCCTGCCGCGAGCCAGCGGTCCGCGCTCCCGGTCTGACTGTGGAGTTCCGGATTCTCGGTCACTCCGGCGTGGTCGGCGTTCGCCTCACGCATGGACGTTCCGGCGTCAGCGTCGACTGTCGTGTTCGATCGGCCCATGTTGTCCCGTACGCTGACACCGAGCAAATACACGTAGCAGCGTTCTCGACCGTCGAGAACGCAGAAAACGCCGCGCAGACGCGGCCGGCCAAAGAGACGAGTGACACTCGAGTCTGTGACGACGCTCCCGGGTCGAATCAATATAGATTGTGTCCGAGTCGTCGAGAGGCTACACACAACGCCAGGACGCCTGTGTGGGGTGAGCTACAGTGTAGAGATATGAGTCAGACAGCACTCAGACGCCGCCGCCCGGACGACCGGGAACCCGGCGGGGAGACGACGGACGTCGCGCCGACGACGCTGCTCGAACTGCTCGACGACGAGTACGCGCGGGGCATCCTCGAAGCGACCGTCGAGGAAGCGGTCCCGGCCCGCGAGCTGGCCGAGCGCCTCGACGCCTCGCGTGCGACGGTGTATCGCCGCCTCGAACGCCTCGAGGAGGCCGGCCTGGTCGAGCCCGCGATGACCTACGACGTCGATGGCTACCACCGCAAGGTATTCCGCGCGACGCTCCGGTCGGTCACCGTCACGCTAGACGGTGGCAGTGTCGAAGCGACCGTCGACGTCACTGACGTGACCGACGAATCGTCGCTCGCTCCCTGAACGCCTCGCCGAACGCCGCTGCTGGACTCGACTCCACCGAACGCTCTCCCCCCGATGAACGCCCGACCCTCCACCGAAATCCTGGTCCCCGGCTTCGGCCCTCCGCTTCGCCCGCGACGCCGGCAGCGTACCCGAAATCGTTCGCAAACCACTACCCCACAGACCGCCGCTCACGCTCACGAACCGACACACACGACGACACGCAGACCATGACCGATTCACCGAACCCCGAAGCACACTGGACTGGCCGTGACGAGGACCGCCCCGGTCCCGAGTGGGATCCCGCCGGGATCGAGAGCCGTACCGACGAGGACGCCGACACGGTTACGTTCCTCTCTCGCCAGGGAGAGAGCGAGACGACGACCGCCTGGCTCACGATCGACGCCGCCCACGTCGTCGAGGTCGACGACTGCCGATGAGCACGGCCGCTCGTGACGTGGACCGTCGTCGTCCGTGCGTCTGTTGCTCGGCGTGAAACAGCAGTCGCCCTCTTAGGGTCGTCGACGGCGAACGAGAAATCCAGATGGACCACAGCAGTCGCCCACCACCGAGCCCGCTGGTGACCGCCGCCGACGACCGACAGGTACTGGTCGTCGGCGACGGCATCGCGGGACTGGCGGTGACCGCAACACTCCGTCGAGCGGGCTACGACCCGGTTGTCCTCGCCGACAGGAATCACACGCACCCCTCACGGCTCGCAATCCTCCACCCGCTCACACGCTCGCTACTCGACGAACTCGCCGGCGAGACGACCTGGACTGGCGACCTTGGGACCAGTGACTCTGGGACGGTCCGTCTCGACCGGAGAGGGGACTCGAACGGCGATCGTGTCGGCGAGGGCCGTCCGCCGGTCGCCATCAGTGCCGACACGCTACGGTCGAGACTCGCGGTGGCCGTCCCCGATGATGCCGTCCGTGAGGACGGGATTCGGGATCTCGAACGCGAAGGAGACGCACTCCGTGTCCGGTTCGAGAGCGGCGTCCGGGAGTGGTTCGACCTCGTCGTCGCCGCCGACGGGCCCGGGTCGGGGGTCCGCGCGGTCCGGGACGCAACGCTCCACACCGACCACGCCGTACAGGCCGAAGCGCGCCTCGAAAGGGGTCGCGAAACGCCGCCGACACGCCGCGAAACCTGGACGGAACACGGACTGGTAGAGACGGTCTCGTATCCCGATGGAGACACCCACGTCCGACTGACGGGTTCGACGCTCGCCGCCGACGAACACCCGCCGACCGACCGGGTCTGTCGAGCGCTCGGGACACTCGATCGAACCGACGAAACGCGCGACGAGAGCACGAGCGAAGGCGAAAACGAAGACGACGGGCCTCCCGACCGAGTCGGCCAGTCCGAACTGGTCGAGGTCCGGCAGACCGAGGTCGCACAGTGTCGCCTCGACGGCGGTCACTGGGGTAACGACCGGGTCGCCTACTGTGGCAGGGCCGCGCTCCCACAGGCGCCCGCGACTGGACTCGCCACGACGTTCGCACTGGCCGACGCGCGAGTGCTCGTCGACGAACTGGTGGCCGGCCCCTCCGCCGTCGCCGACGCTGTCGAGGCCTACGGACGACGGCGCCGCCGATACGTCGATCGGTTTCAGGAAGTCGTCGAGTCCTCGTCCAACGATGAGGGGGACGCGAACGCTGCTCTCGCGTCGCTCAGTCGATTCCGCGCGGCGAGCGCTGGCGGTGGGCGCTTGCTCACCGACACCGACGCGCTCTGACACTCGGCCCGGGCGCCGTTTCGATGGACTGCCCGGGCGTCATCGATCGCCGAACAGCAACTCGAAGGTCTTGCGTTCGCCGAGTCTGAGGTGTTTGTTGAGCGTGGGCTGTGTGATGCCGAGGCGGTCGGCGACCTCGCTGCCGTCGTTCTCGCGGGGCCACTCGAAGTACCCCGCCGACAGTGCCGTCGTCAACACCTCGTACTGTCGGTCGGTGAGTTCGCCTTCGAGTCGGTCGTGAAGTTCTTCGGGTGTCCGGTCCCGGCGGCGGTGCTGGCGCTTGGCGACGAGTTCGAGCGACGGCGCGAGTTCGGCGAGCCGGTCGGCGAACGAGCGGACGTCGGCACCGGCCGGGACCTCGACGACGACGGTCGTCCGCTCGGGCGTCGCCGATATCTCTCGCAGGACTGCGCCGTACTCGGCCAGTTCCGAGCCGAACCAGTCGTCGGTGACGACCTCCAGGACCGTGGCGTCCGACTCGTCGACGACGGCTTCGACAGTCCCGGACAGCACGCCGCCGGCGACATCACGGGGCTCGTCGAGGCCGTCGCCGTCGAGAGCGACGTAGACGCCGAGGCTGCCGTCCTCACGGGGGACCGTCCGCTCGTGGCGCACCTCACAATCTGTCTCGCGTGCGAGCAGTGCGAACTCGAGGCCGCCACCGTCACCGGCGAACTCGAGTTCGACCGTCTCGTCGGTCTCCAGCGCGCGACGGCGCTCGATCGCCGCGAGAGCGTACCCGACCGACCGGCCGAGACCACCGAGCACCTCGCGCTCGCGCTCACCGAAGGCATTGGGTTCGGCGGCCGCGACGACCAGGACGCCGTGAGTGACACCGTCGTAGGTCAACGGGACGGCACACAGGGACTGGTAGCCGGCCGCGAGCACGTGGCGACGCCAGTCCCCGGCGGGTCCCCCTCCGACGAGCGAGTCCGCGACTGCAACGTCGTCGTCGACCCAGGCCCGGACGGCCGGGTGCGGGTCGGGCGAGTCGTCCGTCGTCGTCAGGTCGAGGTCGTCGACGTACTCCCTGTCGGCGCCGACGACCGCCCTGGTGGTCAGGCGGTCGGCACCGACCTCGACGCCGCCGACCCACGCGGCAGGGTACGGGCCAGTCCCGGCGAGGCGTTCACAGACCGCGCGATTGACCTCGGTCGGATTGGACGCCTCGGTGATGGCCGCCTCGACGTCCTGGGTGAGACGGGCGATGCGGTCGAGTCGGTCGGCGCGCTCGGTCTGGGTGCGGAGTGCTTCCTCCTGGTCGGCGAGACGCTGCTGGCCTCGGAGGTGGTTGAGCGCGGCTTCGAGCGTCGCGGCGAGGACGTGTGCCGCCTGGAGCGTATCGGGGTCGAGTGCTCCTTCGGAGACACCCACGAGGAGGACACCGTGGTTCCCCAGTGCGACGGCGCGCCAGTCGGCGAGGCCGTCACTCTCGCCCGCGACGCCGCCGTCGACGGTACGGACGCGCTCGGTTCCGGCTCCCTCCGGGTCGACGACGCTCCCGGTCGCGAAGGCCTCCCAGAGCGGGCCGTCACCGGGTCCGACCGGTCGCGACCCGACGCCCTCTGGGACACCGTCCGAGCGGACGTCCGGGCGGAGGACGCCCGCGTCGTCGTCGTAGAGGTAGGCACCGACCGCCGGGAGTTCGAGCGTGTCGGTTGCGGCGTCGACGGCGAGGGTCGCGGCCGTTTCGGGGTCGTCGGCCGTCGCGAGGCCCTCGGTCGCTTCCTCGAAGGAGGCGATGCGGCGCTCGCGGTCTTTCCGGTCGGTGACGTCCCGACTGACGATGGCGATCCGGGGTGACCCGTCCGCCCACTCGACCGGGTAGTAGTCTGACTGCACCCACCGGCGTTCACCGTCGGGACGCCGGATACGGTACTCCGTCGAGTAGCTGTCCGCGGCGACGCCGTCCTCGATGTCGCGGACGACGCTCTCGACGAACGCCCGGTACTCGGCCTCGTCGTCGGGGTGGAGCGTTCCGAAAAAGCCCTCCTCGTACGTGTCGCGGATCTCGTCGAGAGGCTGGCCCCAGATCGCCTCGTAGCCGGAGCTCACGTAGTCGGGTGACTGGCTGGCGTGGGTGATTTCGTTCGCCTCGTTGAGGTAGATGGCCTCGTCGATCCGGTCGAGGATCGTCCGGAGTCTGCGTTCGGAGCGGCGCCGTTCGGTGACGTCCCGGGAGATAGTCAGGACGCGCTCCTCGCCGCCGATGGTGGCCGGCGTGGCCTTGACATCGAGCCATCGACGCTCCCCGTCGGTCGTCTCGAGTTGCCAGGTCAGTTCGCGTGACTCGCCCGAGGTGACGACCGCCTCGATGAGTTCGCGTGCCCGGTCGCTGGAGTATCCCTCCTCGGTCGCACTGACGAGGTCGAGTCCCTCCTCGAGGATCCGCTCGCGGTCGTACCCCGTCACTGTACACAGCGTCTCGTTGACGTCGACGAGGTCGCCCGTCTCGGGGTCGTAGACGTTGACGATGTCGTTGACGGCGTTGAATATCTGTTCGTACTCGCGCTCGCGACGCTTGCGCTCGGTGACGTCACGCTGCATAGAGAGCACGCGCCGTTCGCCGCCGATCTCGGCGGAATCGACCTTCGCCTCGATCCACCGGCGTTCGCCGTCTCTGGTCTCCTGTTGCCACTCGACGGTTTCGGACTCCCCGGTTGCGACGACGCGCTGGCACAGTTCCCGTGCCCGCTCTTTCGTGAAGCCGGCGTCGGTCGCGCTCAGTCCCTCCAGGCCTGCGCGCCGTATCTCCTCGACGTCGTCGTATCCCAGCCGGTCGAGGAACGTCCGGTTCGCGTCGATCGGCTCCGCGGTTTCGGGGCCCTGGACGACGATCGCGTCGTTGACGCCGTCGAATATCTGTTCGTACTCGCGTTCGCGGCGCTTGCGCTCGGTGACGTCGCGGACACTCGCGAGCACCCGTTCTTCGCCCTGTACGTCGACGACGCTCAGGTGTACCTCGACCGGGAAGGTGGTCCCGTCGGCCCGTTCGTTGCGCCACTCGAACAGTTGTGAGTCGCCGTTGCGTGCCTGCTCGATCATCTCCTGAGCGTCCTCGTAGTCGTGGTCCGGACCGGCCACGACGTCGACCGTCTCCCCGACCAGGTCCTCGCGGTCGTAGCCGTTCATCTCACAGAAACGGTCGTTGACGTCGGTGATCTCGCCCGTCTCGGGGTCGTGGACGACCAGCCCGTCCGAGACGTTCTCGAAGACCGACCGGTAGGTGCGCTCGAGTTCGCGCCGTTCGGTGACGTCTTCGACGATCCCGACGAAGCGGTCGACCTCCTCGCCCTCTACGACCGGATAGCCAGTCGCGCGCACCGACCGCACGTCGCCGTCCGGTCTCCGGACCCGGTACTCGAACTCGTAGCTATCGGCGTGTTTGCCCGCGTCGATCTCGGCGAGCATCGTCTCGAACTCGGCCTCGAACGCGTCGCGGTCGCGCGGGTCGACGCCGTCGACGAACGCTTGCGGGTCCGCGAGCAACTCCTCGACGGGGCGCCCCCAGACCTCCTCGTAGGCGGGGTTCACGTAGGAAACCTCGGAGAAATCCGGTGTCGCGAGGTAGATGACATGGTCGATCCGGTCGGCGATCAACTGGAACCGACGCTCCCGTTCGCGCACTTCGCGGGCACGCTCGACGCGCTCCAGTGCCGTCGTCGTGTGCTCTGCGAGCGCTCGCGCGACGTCTAGGGTCACCTCGTCGTAGGCGACCTCGCCGTGGCGACCGGCCGCGACCAGTCCGTGCTCGCCCAGGGGAAGCAACACCGCGCTCTCCAGCGGGTTCGCCGGCGCTCGCTCGCGCGGCGAGTAGGTCGTGACCGTCCCCTCCCGGAAGACGTCGTACTCGTAGCGGTCGGCCGACAGCCCCGAATACAGCCCCTCCTCGTGGATCGCGTCGGTGGCCGCGACCGGTACGAGGGGGTTCTCTTCGGGACCCACACTGTCGTCGTGGAACCAGCACATCGCCAGCGGCAGGTCGAGCGCGTTCCTGGCGGCTTCGACGGCGATCTCGGCGACGGCCTCGGCGGTGTCGGCGCCCTGCATCCGGTCGGTCGCCTCCTGGAGCGCCCGGACGGCCCGTTCGCGGCGCTTCCGGTCGGTGACGTCACGGAAGGTGGCCATCGTCGCCGGCTCGCCGTCGTGGTCGATCCGCGAGACCGCCAGCGAGAGCGTCCGGACCTCGCCGTCGGCCGTCTCGACCTCGACGTCGTACTGCGTGGGCGGGGACTCCCCGGCGACGCGCCGGCGGTAGCGCTCGCGGACGAGGTCGCGATACTCCGGTGTGAACACCTCGTCGAACGGGCGACCGAGCAGGCGCTCGCGGTCGTAGCCCGTTATCTCGGCGAAGCGCTCGTTGACGAAGACGTACTCCCGGTCCTGTACGACGACGATACCGTCGGAGCTCTGCTCGACGAGCGTCGAGTACTTCTCGTGGTGCTCGTCGGAGCGATAGTCTCCGTCTCCGCTCTCGTCGGACCTGGATGGCTCGGCGCCGCTCCCGCTCCGAGCGGGGCCGTCGCTTCGCTGGACGACAGAGACGAGGCGCTGGGCGGCGGTGTCGGGGTCGTCGGTGACGAACTCGCGAGGGAAGGTTTCGGCCGCGTTCACGGTCGTCGCACGCCGGACGGCGCGTCCGTAGTCCCCGTCGGCGATCACGACCACCGGCACGTCGGGTTCGACGTCCTCGTCTGCGTCGCTCACCGCGCGGTCCTCACCAGCGACGCCCGCCGGCAAGAGGAGACAGTCGACTCGCGAATCGGTATCGCTGCCGCTGTCACTCTCGCTTCCGTTCCACGCGCCACCCGCCACCCGCTCCACCGCGAGCGTCGGCCCGTCCTCGGGGCCGCGTCCGGACAGCGCCTCGACGAGAGACGACAGGTCCCCACCCACCCAGACGTGGAGAACGTCGTGCTCAGAGGCAGACATGCACGAGTCTCGTGGCGGAACGACAGTAAAGGATTCGTCCGCGGATAGGTACCACACCTTTCGGCCGGTGTTGCTGGCCCTGAAACACTGTGCCCGGGTTTTTCCATTCGAGGTGTCAACGCACGTGTGCCCGCCCTCCAAGGCGGGCTGCGATGCCCGCCCGCATCGCTCCGCTCCGATTCCACCCCACCCAACTCCGCCCTGCTGCCGACCGCCCTGTCCGCCCCCGCTACGGTCCGCCCTCCCCACCGCTCCACCCTGTCCACCCCCCACCTCTTTCGTGTCCCATCGCTTGTCGTTCTGGATCCGTTCCCGTCACCACCCTGGATCGGCGTCGGAACCGGGCCAGCTGGGGAACTCGCCCGTCCGAGACAGGTGACCGATACTCCCCAGCATTCGACCGCGCTCCGTCGAGGCAATACACATAGCCTCCCGTTTCGGAAGCAGCTACGAGTTTAGTGCGTAGAGTGGTAGGGGAAGGGACTGTCCAACGTAGTAATGACGACCAGTAACGGACTGCTCCCGTCGCGAGAACCGGTCGAGACGGACGCGGGTGCCGAGTCGGTTTCGCTGGAGGACGCCGGTGCGGTGATCGACGCACTCGCCTCGGGGACGGCGCGGTCGATACTCGCGACGCTCTACGAACAACCGCGGCCGGCCTCGGAGATCGCGACGGCCGTCGACACGTCGACCCAGAACGTGAACTACCACCTCCGCAAGCTCAGCGAGGCGGACCTGGTCGAAGTCGTCGACACGTGGTACTCCTCGAAGGGCGCGGAGATGGACGTCTACGCGCCGACGGCGGACCCGCTTTGCGTGTTCGTTGGTAACCCGGACGACCGGGCGGTCTCGGCGGCGGTCGCCGAATCGACCTCGTCGGCTCGTCTGGGCGACTGAACCGCCGCGAGGGCGACGCACGACCCACGATACGGCCGTCCGTCGAGTCTTCGGGACCGGCAGGCGGCGGCCCCAATACTCAAAACGGTGGGCCTCTGAGGGTAGTCTGAGAACCAATGCCGACCGTCGAAGTATCTCTCCCCGAGGACGTGTTCACCCAGCTAGAGCGGATGACCGAAGACGAGTTCGTCAGTCGCGAGGCAGCGGTCGAGGAACTGCTGTCGATGGGACTGGACGCCTACACGCGTGACACCGGCGAGGAAGTCACCGAGACAGACATGGCCGAGGAGTACGCCGACGACATGTTCGACACCGCCGAGGACCCGGGCATGCGCGAGGAAGACGACGACTACTCGTTCTGAGCGTTCCGGTTTCGGACCACGAGCGCGGCGGCGAGCAGTAGCAACGCCACCACGACGCCGTAGGCTGCTCCCCACCCCACGCGAGCGGCCAGGACGCCCGTGACGACGTTACTCACCGAGCCCAGGAAGACGAACACCGTCCGGACGACGCCGAACCCGCTGGCACGGTCCGCGGCCGGAAACTGCGACATGAATCGCGACTGGAGCGGGCCGCCCCACGTCAGCGCCAGGCCGACCACGGCTGCGCCGACGTAGACGAGCGCCCGGGTGGGTGCGAGCAGGAGTATCGCGAAGCCGACAGCAGTCCCGAGGAAGGTGCCGACGAGGCCCGCGTCGTTGCCAAAGCGGTCGGCGGCGTTACCGACTATCGGGAGCCCGACAGCGACGAGGAAGAACGCGACCCCGAAGACGAGACTCGCCTCGCTCTCCCCGAGACCGTGGTACTCCCGGAGGAAGGTCGGGAAAAAGGAGGTGAACGCCTGGAACGTGTACATCCCGAGGGTCGCGACGACGGTCGTGTACGCGACTGCAGGCTGGCGGAGGAGTTCGAGTGCGCGCCGCGGATGGAGGTGTTCGCGCACCGACGCGTCGGGGCGAGCGGGCGGCGTGGGTTCGACACCGACGAGGACGAGACCGCACGCGACTGCGGCGAGCGTGCCACCCGTGATAACGCCGGCTCGCCAGCCGTAGCGGGCGGCGATGGCTGTCGCCGCGACGGGGAGTGCCAGTCCGGCGAGCGGGCCGCCCGCAGAGTGGATCCCCAGCGCGCGACCGCGGTTCTCGAAGTGGCGGGCGAGCAGCGCCGTCCCGACCGGAAAGTACAGCCCGGCGCCGGTCCCGAGCGCGCCGGCGGCGAGGACGAACGTCGGGAACGTGGGTGCGGCGGCGACGAGCCCGCTTCCGAGTGCGGTCAGACCCAGTGCGGCGACCATGACGGGGCGCTCGCCGTAGCGGTCGGCGAGGACGCCGCTGGGGAACTGCGCGAGGGCGACCGTCGCCCACATGAGCGTCAGGCCGGTGCCGACGCCGCCCTTGGTGACCTGGAAGTCGAGCGCGATAGCGAGTATGAGCGGGCTGAGGACGACGCGAGCGCCGAACTGGCCGAAGTTGCCGGCCGTCGCCGCGGCGAGTACGACGGTTCGGCGGTCCGTGGACACGTGCGTGGCTCCTCGTGTGTGGAAAAACCGCTGTCGATCCGCTGGCGCGTGGACCGTGACGGGGCCGGCGTCGTCCCGCGGTTCCGGTCGACGTGCTCGCTTCGAAACCTTCAATTATCCCCTCCGACTACGATGGAGTGCAACCGGCCAGGCGGGTTGGTGGTCTAGGCTGGTTATGACACCTCCTTGACATGGAGGAGGCCGGCGGTTCAAATCCGCCCCAACCCATTCTCTTATACCACTTCTCGACCGAATAGCGCGTTCCTCAACCCCCCAATGCTGTTGACTTCTTACTCGATAGCGCCGTCGGGGTCGCGCTCGCCCAGCATCCCCAGCAGAACGTCTTTGAACCCGTCACCGTCGGCAGTCTCGACGATCTGCGTTCGGGCCGGTTCGTCGGTCATGCCGCGGACGTCGACGCTGGTGTAGCCCCGCGTGAGCCCCTCGCGTTCGTCGACTTCGACGTGGTAGGTCTCGAGTTCCGCGCGGAGTTCGGGGTAGGCCGCGAGCGCGGTCGTGAGGCCGTCGGGGAGCGCGACGGTGTCGTCGTCGCCGAGCGCGCGGGCCTGTTTGTTGACTTCGAGGAAGAACTCGGCGAGGTCGGTGTCGAGGGCCGCGACGGTTTCGAAGAGGTCGGTTCCGAGTCGGTTACGCTGACAGAGCCCCCAGTCGACGAGCGTCACGTCGAAGTCGGCGATGACGCGGCGTGCGGCGTCGGGGTCGACCCAGAAGTTGAACTCGGCGGCGGGCGTGACGTTGCCGGCGCAGTTGACGTTGCCGCCCATCACCCACACCTCGTCGACGAGGTCGGGGAGGACCGGTTCGCGGGCGTGAGCGAGTGCGAGGTTGGTCAGCGGCCCGATACACAGGAGCGATATCTCACCGGGCGACTCGCGACAGCGCTCGACGATGACGTCGGGGCCGAAGCCGTCGGCGGAGTCGATACCGATGTCGGGGTGGAGGTCGCCGCCGAGGCCGCCGTCGCCGTGGACCTCTTCGGCGTGGTCGAAGGCCTTGACGAGCGGCGAGCGGGCGCCCTCGTAGACGTGAACAGTATCGGCGGCGTCGACGAGTGAGAGCGTGTATTTGGCGTTTTCGACCTCGCGATCGAAGGGGACGTTCCCCGCGACGACGGTGACGGCCTCGACGGAGAGTCGGTCGGTCAGACAGGCGAGTGCGAGCGCCTGGGTGTCGTCGCCGGCGGTGTCGGTGTCGACGATGACGCGGTCCATACCCGACCGACGGGCGCCGACACTAAGCCGTTCGGGGTGGCGGGCGGCGAACACGCAGTTGCCGGATCGTCCCTGGCGGCCGTCCGCGGCGTGCCGGGACCGTGGGGAAACCTGTTCGGACCCGGTTTTACGACGCTGGAGGTCGTAGCATCTCGCGATGGTTTCGATAGGTGACGCCGCACCCACGTTCACCGCGACGTACAGGGGCAGTGACCACGAGCCGTTCGACCTGGCCGAGTCCCTCGGCGACGGGCCGGTCGTCCTGGCGTTTTTCCCCGGGGCGTTCACACCGCCGTGTTCCAACGAGATGGTCGCACTACAGGAACACCTGGACCGGTTCGAGGCCGCGGGCGCCACCGTCTTCGGCGTCAGCGCCGACTCGGCGTTCTCGCTGGGTGCCTTCGCCGACGAGTACGACCTCGCGTTCGACCTCGTCAGCGACATGGACGGCGACGCGATCGACGCCTACGACCTGACGATGGACATCCCGGACCTGGGGCTCTACGACGTCGCCAACCGCGCCGTGTTCGTCCTCGACGACGAGGGCACCGTCACCTACACCTGGGTCGCCGACGACCCCACTAACGAACCCGACTACGACGAACTGGTCGAGGCCGTCCAGTCGGCCTGAGACGGCGCTCTCCCGTCTAGCGAGAGCATCCACACTTTCTGGCAGGGCGTGAAACCAGCGCTCGGTGCTACGATTCGTCGGCGTGGGACTGGCCGGCGTCGGATTCTTCGGAGCTGTCGGCATCCGAGCCGTCGGCTTCGGTCTCGTCGGTGTCTAACTCGTCGACGTCGTCCGCCTCTGCAGGTTCGTCGTCGACTGGGACTGGGACGTCTCGTTTCGGCACTTCGACGGAGAGCGTCCCGTTGTCCTGGAGGGTGGCGGAGGCAGCGTTCGCGTCGACGTGGGCGTCTTCGGGGAGTTCGACACGGCCGTCGAGCGAGAGGCCACGGCCGGGGTAGCGCATCTCGAACCCCTCGTGAAAGCCCCGGAAGCGGTCGATGCGTACTTCGACGGCGCCGTCGACGTACTGCACCTGGACGTCCGTGCTCGTGGCACCTGGGGCGTCGAACACCGCGAGATAGGCGTCCTCGCTCTCCAGCAGGTCCACGGGCAGGGGCGTCCGCTCCTGGGCGCGCCCCATCGCCCGGCCGACGCGCTCCATCACGGTGGTTCCCACCGACTCGCCGATGTCGCGTAGGTTCTCCATACCTGCGATAGGGGCGTCGCCGACTTCAGCATTGTGCCCGCGTGACGAGGACAGAACTCGACGGCCGCTACAGTACTATCTCTTCGAGACAGTCGGTGCCGCCACACACCGGACACTGGAGGTCGGCGACGGAGTGTCCCTCGGGGACGTCGTAGGTGTAGTGGTTCTCGAACATGTCGAGAAAGCAGTCCTCGTCCGTACACCGGACTTCGGTCGTGGGTGGCATGGTCCCTGGTAGGAAAGCGACCGGGATACTGGTTTCGGAGGCGGCGAGGCACTCGTCGTGCGACGGGTACTTTCATATCGGACGGGCGAAAAGAGGGGGTGTATGGCAACCGGCGTTCTGGGGGCGGACTTCAGCGGGGCCGCCGAGGCCGGACGAGCCATCTGGGTGACGGAAGCGGTCCACACCCCGGACGGGCTCGTCGTCGAGGACTGTTATCGCGCGACAGACCAGTGGGAGAGCGACCGCGAGAGTGCACACGCGGGGTTGCGAGCGCGCGTCACCGACGACTTCGCCGTCGCGGGCTTGGACTTCCCGTTCAGCCTGCCGGCGCCGATCCTCGAGGCACGCTGTGGGCGGAACTGGCGCGGGCTGGTCGACTGGGTTGGCGAGGGTGGGCCCGAGGACCCCGACGAGTTCGCCTCGGCCTGTCGGTCGACCGCCAGGGAACTGACCCCCGACGGCTCCGCCGCGCTCCGACGCGAGACAGACCTCCGGCGGGCCGCGCTCTGCCCGTATGGTCGCCGAGTGCAGTATCAGACGTTCTACGGCGTCCGGAACGTCCTCGCGTGGCTGGCCGACCGTGACGACGCCGTCGTCCGGCCGATGCAAGACCGGACCACCGGAACGGCGAGCGGCGCCACTCGGGTCGTCGAAGTGTATCCCGCGGCGACGTTCGGCTGGCTCGGCCTCTACAGGGAAGGGTACAAGAACGACCGCGAGCGCCGCGAGACGAATCTCGACGGTATCGAGGACTGCAGCGTCGACCTGGGCGGGTTCCGGGACACGTACGCGGACAACCACGACGCGCTCGACAGCCTCGCGGCGGCGGTGTCGGCCGGCCGCGTCAGCGGTCGCGACCCACCGTTGCACGGCCCCCGTAGCGAGGGGCACATCTACGTGTAGGCGACTCTGTCCGATCAGTAGGTCGGGAGTTCGACCGCGAAGACGGCACCTTCGGGGTCGTTGTCCTCGACCCAGACCTCGCCGCCGTACTGGTCGACGAGCGTGTAGACGAGATATAGTCCGATGCCGGTCCCCGGACTGTCCGGCCCCAGTTCACCCTTGCCGAACACTGTTTCCTTCCGCCCGTCGGGGATACCGGGACCGTCGTCGGCGACGCGGACGCGGACGCTCGTCTCGGACCGGGTAGCAGTGACTTCGACGTGTGGGTGGGGGCTGTCGTTGTGTCTGACGGCGTTGTTCAACAGGTTTCCGAACACCGAGGAGAGCAACTCGTTGGCCCTGACCGACACCGACGGGATCGATCCCTCGACGGTGATCGTCGCCTCCTCGTGTCGGCGCTGGGCCTTGTCGAGTTCGCTGTCGAGGATGTGTCGGAGGTTGACGGCACCGTAGTCGAGTTCACCTTCGTCGCCGATCGATTCCACGAAATCGCGGGCGATGGTCGTCAGCTCGGAGATGTGCTTGCAGGTCTGCTCGATGCGTTCGAGTCGTTCCTGGCCGGGTTCGTCGACGTGGTCGCGCAGGCCGTCGGCCCAGCCCAGGAGCAACTGCACGTCGTTGTTGATGTCGTGTCGGACGAGGCGATTGATGACGGCGAGTTCGTCGGTCTTGGCCTCGAGCTGGCGCTCGTGGCGCTTTTGCTGGGTGATATCGCGCGTGATGAGCTGGAAGGAGTCGGCGCCGTTGCCCGTGGTGACCGGAGCGGCGACGTTGTGGAAGTGTCGCACCCCGTAGCCGTCCTGGAACGTGACGGCGGAGCCGGCAGTGATAGCCCGACGGCCGTGTTCGAGCCGCTGGGCGGCGGTGTCGGTCGGCAGGACGTCCGTGAGATGCTGCCCGGTCAACTCCCCAGGGGTGGTACCGAACGACCGGCCGGCAGCGTCGTTGGCGGCCAGAATGGTCCCGTCACGGCCGACCTGTGTGACCTCGTCGGGCGCGTTGTTCACGAGCAGTTCGTACTTCTCGCGGGCGCGGCGCTGGGCGACGACGTTCTCGATGCGGTTGGCGAGCAGTTGCAACCGGTCGCTCTCGGCGATCTCGTCTTTGCGGAGGTAGTCGTCGACGCCGGCGCCGATCGCGCGACTCGCCGTCTCCTCGTCGCCCTCACCGGTGAGCAACACGAACGGGATCCCGTACTCCGACTCGACGCGGTCGTACAGCGCCAGGCCGTCCATCCCCGGCATCTCGAAGTCGCTGACGACACAGTCGACCGGCTGGTCTTCGAGGACCGACAGCGCCGCGGGTCCGTCGCTGGCTTTCTCGACCGAGATGCGCTCGCTCTCGCCGAGGCGGTCCGAGACGATAGTGCGAAAGAAGCCACTGTCGTCGACGAGCAACACGTCGATCGCCGACTGCTTCGACATACACGCCCTCCATCTGTCCGGATTATATACCTGACCGTCCGGTTTTTGTCTCCGATAACCGGGCGACGGCTATCGGATGACGCTCGATTGACTGGTGGCTCTCGGCGGCCGACCCGCTCGCCACTTGGTAGATGCGGACCATCCTGTCGGAAGCCGCGGATATTTCAGTCCCGAGGCGTACTCAGTGGCATGGCAGACGACCACGGCGGGTTCGAGGACGTCCGCGAGAACCTGGACGGGAACCCGATGTGGCAGCTCATGGGCTACGCGACGCCGTACTGGCTACGGCTGACTGCCGGCGTACTCACCTCGTTTCTGACGCGCTTTGCCCGACTGGTCCCGCCGCTCATCGTCGGTGCGGCGATCGACCGCGTCATCCAGGGGAGCGGCGAACCCGGGCTGTTGACGGCGGTCGGCCTGCTCCCCGCGGGGACTATCGAGGGGAGTGCCGCCCGGATGGCGCTGCTCCAGCGGCTGGTCGCCATCGCCGCACTCGCCTATCTCGTGCGGTCGGTGACTCGCTTCGTCTCCCGGTATCTCCTCCAGTCGACCGCCCAGAAGATCCAGCGCGACCTGCGAAACGACAGCTACGACCACATCCAGCGCCTCTCCATGGACTTTTTTGCCGACCACCAGACCGGCGGGATGATGTCGATCCTCAACAGCGACATCAACAGGCTGGAGTCGTTTCTCAACACGGAGTTTCGCCAGTTCATCCGCATGGTCGCGACTGTCGGCGGTATCTCGGTCGTGCTCTTCTACTACTCGCCGAAACTCGCCCTGATCGCGCTCGCGCCGGTCCCGTTCATCGGGGTCGCGAGCTGGTATTTCCTCTCGTGGATCGAACCCCGCTACAAGTCGATCCGCGAGACCGTCGCCCGGCTCAACACGCGCCTGGAGAACAACCTCAGCGGCGCCGCGGTGATCAAGGCTTTCGACCGGTACGATTTCGAACACGACCGGGTCGCCGCACAGAGCGAGACCTACCACGACGAGAAAGTCGGCGCGCTCCGCATCCGTCGGGGCTACTTCGCGGCGCTCCGACTGGTGACCGGGGTCGTCTTCGTCGTCGCGCTGTTCGTCGCCGGTAGCGACATCATCGCGGGTCGCGAGAGCGCGCTCTCTGCCGGTGCGGTCGCGATCTTCTTTCTCTATCTCCGGCGGCTCTACTCGCCGATGCGCCGCGTCGGCAAGTCCGCCAACAAGTACCAGCTCGCCAAGTCCAGCGCCGAGCGTGTGTTCGGCCTGCTCGCCCAGGAACCGACCGTCACGAACCCCGAGGACCCGTACGCTCCGGAGCGTCTCGACGGCGATGTCGACTTCGAGTCGGTCACCTTCGCCTACGACGACGACCCAGTCGTCCGGGACGTCTCGCTCTCCGTGCCTGCCGGATCGACGGTGGGACTCGCCGGGCCGACCGGCGCCGGGAAGTCGACGCTGTTGAAACTCGTCCCACGCTTTCACGACGCCGACTCTGGTACTGTTCGCGTCGACGGGCGCGACGTCCGCGAGTACGACCTGCAGGCGCTCCGGGACCACGTCGCCGTCGTCGAACAACAGCCCTACCTCTTCTCGGGGACGGTCGCCGAGAACATCGCCTACGGCGACCGCGAGGTGCTCGACGGCGAGCAGGCCGGCGACCCCGACGCCCGCGAACGTGTCGAGCGCGCGGCGCGAGCAGCAGAGGCCCACGCGTTCGTCGAAGACCTGCCAGAGGGGTACGAGACTCAGATCGGTGAGCGCGGGATCAAACTCTCGGGCGGCCAGCGCCAGCGCGTCGCCATCGCCCGCGCCCTGTTGAACGACCCGGAGATCATCGTCTTCGACGAGGCGACCTCGGACGTGGATACGGAAACCGAGCGTCGCATCCAGGAGAGTATCGACCGCCTCGTCGAGGACCGCACCGCGTTCGTCATCGCCCACCGGCTCTCTACTATCCGGGACGCCGACCGGATCGTCGTCATGGACGACGGCGAGATCGCCGAACGCGGGTCCCACGCCGAGTTGCTCTCTGCGGGCGGGGACTACGCTGACCTCTGGCACGCCCAGGCCGACCAGGCCGTCAGCGCCGACGACTGACACGCCCTGTCCGGGCTGTGAGTCGCGACTCGGATGCGCCGTACCTATCTGTGAGTCGTCTCCGACGCGTCGTGCTTATACACGTCCACGCAGTAACGGCGCCTATGACCGCAGACCCCGCGACGCTCGACGTCACTATCGTCGACGGGTACGTCGACGAACCGGCACACTTCGGCGTGCCGCCGTACATCTCGACGTACCCCCGATACACCGCGGGGGGGCTCGTCGACGCCGGCGTCCCCGAGGAGGAGATCACCTACCACACTATCGACGCGCTCCGCAAAGAGCGCTCGCTGTGGCGCGACGTCGCCGACGCCGACCTCGTCGTCTACGTCGGCGGGATGACCGTCCCCGGCAAGTATGTCGGCGGCACGCCCGCCGAACCCGACGAGGTCCGCCAGATCGCCTGGCGTGCCGACGGCACCACGCTCCTGGGCGGACCCGTGCGCTTTGGCGTCGGCGAGGAAAACGCCGGTGCCGTCGAGACCGAACGCGACGACCTCGACTACGACTTCGTCGCGAAAGGCGACGTCGAGGCCGCCGCTCACGACCTCGTTCGCGAGGGTATGGAGGGCTTTGCCGACCGGATGCGCGACAACGAGGAGATCGAGCGGTGGGCCCGCCAGGGCGCATTCGTCGTCGAACAACACCCCAACCACCCCGACTACCTCATCGCCGAACTCGAGACGTCCCGTGGCTGTGCCTACCGGTGTTCGTTCTGTACCGAACCGCTCTACGGCAACCCTGCCTTCCGGAACGCCGAGTCGGTCGTCGACGAAGTCGATGCTCTCTCGAACCACGGCGTCCGGGACTTCCGACTGGGTCGCCAGGCCGACATCCTCGCCTTCGGCGGCGACGGCGAAGCACCGAACCCCGATGCGCTCCGGGACCTCTACTCGGGGATCCGCGAGGTCGCACCCGACCTGCGCACCTTGCATCTGGACAACATGAATCCCGTGACTATCGTGGACTACCCCGAGAAGTCACGCGAGGGTATCCGGATCATCGCCGAATACAACACAGCCGGCGACACGGCGGCGTTCGGCCTCGAATCCGCGGATCCCGTCGTCCAGGAGCAGAACAACCTGCTCGTCACCGCCGAGGAGTGTCTGGAGGCCGTTCGTGTCGTCAACGAGGTGGCAGGGTGGCGGCCTGGAGGCCCACGGGCCTCCGAACGCGCGAGCGGCGACAGCCGCGAGCCCGACGGGGACCGCGAGACTGCTCCCAACTTCGGCGACGACGCCGCCCGACGCCTCCCGAAACTCTTGCCGGGCATCAACCTCGTCCACGGGCTGGACGGCGAGCGCCGGGAGACGTTCGAACACAACCGGGCGTTTCTCGACCGCCTCCTGGAGGAGGGCCTGCTGGTCCGGCGAATCAACATCCGGCAGGTGATGGCCTTCGAGGGGACGGAGATGAGCGAGACCGGCGCGGAGATTGCCCACGACCACAAGAAACTGTTCAAGCGCTACAAACGAGAAGTCCGAGAGGAGGTCGACAACCCGATGCTCCAGCGCGTGGCGCCGCCCGGGACTGTCCTGCCGGACGTCCACCTCGAATATCACGAGGACGGCAAGACGTTCGGCCGACAGCTCGGAACCTATCCGCTGCTCGTCGCCGTGCCGGGCGAGCGCGAACTCGGCAGCACTGTCGACGTCGCCGTCACCGACCACGGCTACCGTTCGGTGACCGGCGTCCCCTATCCGCTGGACGTCAACGCCGCCTCGATGGACGAACTGACCGCCGTCCCGGGCGTCGGTAAGTCGACGGCGGGCGACATCGTCGTCGGGCGCCCCTACGACTCTGTCGAGGAAGTGGGGGCCGACCTGGAAGCGTTCGCGACCGTCAGGTCGTCGGAGGGCGCGGACTGAGCGCCCGTCCAGCCGTGCCCACGCTGACGTTCGAGACGACCGTCGACGCGCCCCGACAGCGCGTGTTCGACCTGGCGCGAAGCGTCGACTGTCACACCGACGGGATGGCGAGTCACGACGAACGGGCAGTCGCCGGCACCACGACGGGACTGCTCGCCGACGGCGACAGGGTGACCTGGCGTGCGCGGCACTTCGGCGTCCCGCTCCGGCTGACAGTGGCCGTCAGCGAACTGGACCGCCCGAGACGGTTCGTCGACGAGCAGGTGTCGGGTCCGTTCGCCCGATTGCGCCACGAACACCGGTTCGAAGCCGTCGCCGACGGGACGCGACTGCGCGACCGGTTCGACTTTGCGTCGCCGGTCGGTCCCGTCGGAACAGCAGTCGACGCGGTCGTATTGAGAGGATACATGCGTCGGCTGGTTCGGTCGCGCCTCGACCACCTCGCACACGTGGCCGAGTCCGACGAGTGGCGACGATACCTCCCGAACGAGGAGTAAGGTCGTCTTACTGGCTCGATGGAACAGAAGGTTCTTCCCGGTCGCTGGCCCTACACCGACCAATGAGTACAGTCGAGGTGAGCGTCGTCCTCCCGGCCTACAACGAGGAGGACACCATCGAGCGGACCGTCGAGGTCACGCTGGAGACGCTCGCCTCGTTTCTTCCCGCGGGATCCTTCGAGGTGATCGTGGCCGAGGACGGCTGTGACGACCGAACCCCGGAGATCGCGACACGTCTCGCCGAGGACGACGACCGGGTGCGCCACTGTCACAGCGACGAGCGCCTCGGTCGCGGCGGCGCGCTGAACTTCGCCTTCGAGCGCGCCGAGGGAGACACGCTCGTCTACTTCGATACCGACCTGGCGACGGACATGGGCCACCTGGAGGAACTCGTCGAAAGCGTTCGATCGGGGGAGTACGACCTCGCCACGGGGTCGCGCTGGCTGCCAGACAACCGCGCCGAGCGGCCGCCAAAGCGCGCGGTGTCGAGTCTCGGCTACAACTCGCTCGTGCGCTTTTTCCTCCGCTCGGACCTGCAGGACCACCAGTGTGGGTTCAAGGCGTTCGACCGGACCGCCTTCGAGACGCTTCGGCCGGCGGTCGAGGACGAACACTGGTTCTGGGACACCGAGTTCCTCGTGCGCGCCCAGCGGCGGGGCTTTCGGGTCAAGGAGTTCGCCGTCGACTGGGAGCCCAAAGGCGACACGAAAGTCGACCTCGTGCGCGACGTCTTCGGGATGGGGTCCCAGATCGTCAGGACGTGGTGGCAACTCTCGGTGAGCCCCCGTCTCTCGCGGCGCGTGAGCATGGCCGCGGGGTCGATTCTCGTCGTGCTGGCGCTGGTTGTGGCGGTCAGCGTCGTCTTCGACACCCAGGCGGTCTTCGACGCCATCGAGGGGGCCGACCGGGGCCTGCTCGCGCTGTCTGGGCTGGTCTATCTCGTCTCCTGGCCGCTCCGGGGACTGCGCTACCGGGATATCCTCGAGAGACTGGGATTCACCAGCGACACGTGGTTCCTGACGGGCGCGATCTTCATCAGCCAGACGGGCAACCTCGTCTTCCCCGCCAGACTGGGTGACGGCGTCCGTGCCTACGTCGTGAAGGCTCGCCGCGGTGTGCCCTACCCCAGCGGCTTCGCCTCGCTCGCCGTAGAGCGCGTGTTCGACCTGCTCGCCATCACGGTACTCGCAGGCACAGTACTCGTGGGACTCGTCGCGACCGGTGGCACCGACCAGATCGTCGCAGCCATCGAGGCGGAGGTACCGACGGTCCAGATCGGCGGCGAGAGTATCGATCCTGGCGCGGCCGCACGGACAGCACTTCGCGTCGCGGCCGGCGTCGGCGGGGCAGCGATGTTCGCTGTCGTCGCCATCCTCGTCGGCGCACGCCGGGATACCGACTACATCCACCGGGTCGTCACGGCGGTGAGCAACGACTCCTACGCCGCGTACGTCTCGGGCGTGCTCGAACAGTTCGTCGGCGACATCCAGACGGTCGTCAGCGACCGCGGCGCGTTCGCCCGCGTCGGCGTCGGGAGTCTCGCTATCTGGGTCGTCGACGTGTTCACGGCGATCGTCGTCTTCCGCGCGTTCGACGTCGAGATAACCGCCGCGCTCGTCGCGACCGCCTTCTTCGCCGTCAGCGTCGGCAACCTCGCGAAGGTCCTCCCGCTCTCGCCCGGCGGCATCGGCCTCTACGAGGGCGCGTTCACGCTCATCGTCTTCGGACTGACGAACGTGGCGGCCCCGGTTGCCTTCGCCATCTCCATCGTCGACCACGTCGTGAAAAACGCCGTCACCATCGTCGGCGGCCTCGTCTCGATGGGCTGGCTCAACGTCTCGCTCACCGAGGCCGTCGAAGAGAGCCGCGAGGCCGAGCGAAGCGATGCCGACACCGAACTCGACAGCGCGACGCAGGACTGAGTGCCGTCGTCCGGTTCCAGCGAACCGCCGACCCGGTCCTGCCGAGATCGCTTTCCCGCCGCACATCCGGTAAGCACCGCCTAGGCCGCCTGACAGACACCGCCTAGACAGCGCAGCGACGACGGTGCTGACTGCCCATTTAGGATATAAATAAGACACACGTTCACACACCTCAATCGGCGTTCTCGTCGTTGTCGCGGCCGTCTCCGGGAAACGAACACAAGTTTTTTATGCTATCAGTCCCACGTTCATTCACATCAATTACGCGTCCGGGTTTTCGCAGTATCGTCGTTCCCGGATAGCGCGCGCCCAGCCATGAGTGACCCCAGACTCAACACGCGACCGACCGAGGTACAGGACGAAGAGACGACCGACGCGGCCGAATCCGAGGTTTGCCCGGAGTGTGCGGGCGACCTCGTCGTCGACGACGAGCGCGGCGAGACGGTGTGTGCGGACTGTGGGCTCGTCGTCGAGACCGACGAGATAGACCGCGGGCCAGAGTGGCGCGCGTTCGACGCCGCCGAGAAAGACGAGAAGTCGCGCGTCGGTGCGCCGACGACGAACATGATGCACGACAAGGGGCTGTCGACCAACATCGACTGGCGCGACCAGGACGCCTACGGCAACTCGCTGTCCTCGAACCAGCGCCAGAAGATGCAGCGCCTGCGCAAGTGGAACGAGCGCTTCCGGACGCGGGACTCCAAGGAGCGCAACCTCAAGCAGGCACTCGGCGAGATCGACCGGATGGCCTCGGCGCTCGGGCTCCCGGAGAACGTCCGCGAGACCGCCTCCGTGATCTACCGACGCGCCCTCGACGAGAACCTCCTGCCGGGTCGCTCCATCGAGGGTGTCTCGACGGCCGCGGTGTACGCCGCAGCCCGACAGGCTGGCGTTCCGCGCAGCCTCGACGAGATCACCGAGGTCTCCCGCGTCGAGAAAAACGAGATCGCTCGCACCTACCGCTACGTCATCCGGGAACTCGGCCTGGAGGTCCAGCCCGCCGACCCCGAGAGCTACGTCCCGCGCTTCGCGTCGTCACTGGAGATGAGCGACGAGGCCGAGCACCGCGCCCGGACGCTGCTGCAAAACGCCAAAGAACAGGGCGTCCACTCGGGCAAGTCGCCCGTGGGCCTCGCCGCGGCCGCAGTCTACGCCGCCGCGCTCCTGACCAACGAGAAGACGACCCAGGCGGCCGTCAGCGAGGTGGCCGACATCTCCGAGGTCACCATCCGCAACCGCTATCACGAACTGCTGGAGGCCGAGCAGGGCCTCCCCGTGGCCTGAGAGACGGACTCGCTTCGTTTCTGTCACCGAATACGGTTCGCTCGAACGTCGAGAGCGTGTCGTAGCGCTGTTCTCCGAGAGACTGGTCGCTCCGACCGTTGCTTCGTGAACGCTATCCAGTGCGTTTATCATTTGGTCTGCCTAGCGTACGCCGAGTGAAACGAGGCGTTTCACCGGACGCGAGGGAGCGTAGCGACCGCTGCGTCCGGCCTTTTTCACCCATGTTTTTGCCGCGAGTGGTACCCGCAGCGAACGCAGTGAGCGAGGATACCCGAGCGGGAAAAAGATGGCCTGCACTGATCATACGACGGAAAGCGGTAGAGCAGTGAACGCAGTCGGCAAGCCACCGACCGATCCGTGCCACTCGCCCGCATTCACCGTAATCACCGCTGATAACTGCGGGGGCACGCTTAATCGGGGGGCGATATCGACTAGGCGTATGGCTTCGGAATCGGGGTCCACCGGCGACGGATTCGGCGTCGGCGGACACAACGACGAGACGGTATCGGAGTTGGGGCGGTCGGTCGACGAGCTCTTGCGCGTCGCGGAGAGCGTCTCCGACAGCTCGCGCCAGATAAGCGACCTCGCGGACGAGCAGTCCGAGAACATGGACGAGGTCGCGGGCGAGGTATCGAACCTGAGCGCCACGGTCGAGGAGGTCGCCTCCAGCGCCAGTCAGGTCCGGCAGGTCAGCGACGAGGCACGCGACCTCGCCGGCGAGGGCCGGGACGTGGCCGACGACGCGATCGACGCGATGGAGTCCGTCGACGAAGCGAACTCCGAGGTTTCCGAGGACGTCGAGCAACTGCGCGACCGTATCGACGAGATCGACGAGATCGTCGACGTCATCAACGACATCGCCGACCAGACGAACATGCTGGCGCTGAACGCCTCGATCGAGGCGGCTCGGGCCGGCGAAGCGGGGGAAGGATTCGCCGTCGTCGCCAACGAGGTCAAGAGCCTCGCCGAGCAGTCCCAGCAAAACGCCGCCGAGATCGAACAGCTGGTCTCGAACATCGAGGCCGACACCGAGGAGACCGTCGAGAGCATCACCCACGCCAACGAGCAGGTCGAAGAGGGTATCGACCAGGTCAGCGAGACAGTCGATATCCTCCGGCGTATCGACGAGGCCGTCGAGGAGGCCGCCCAGGGCGCCCAGGAGGTCGCGAGCGCCACCGACGAACAGGCCGCTTCCACCGAGGAGGTCGCCTCGATGGTCGACGTGACCGCCGAGAGCGCACAGGAAGTCGCCAACGAGATCGACCGCATCGCCGCCGCCAACGAGGAACAGACCGACCAGATAAACGAGATCCAGGCGCTCATCCGGCAACTCGAGTAGCCCCCCTTTTTTGCGAGCGTCTGTCGTAGCCGTCCCATGGCGATCGACTTCGCGTCGTTCACGCTGGTGGCGGCGACGGCAGACCTCGGCGACGAACCCGCCGCCCGCGGGACCGCCGACGCCGTCGAGTTCCGGATGGACATGGCGACCGACCCGCTGGCGGCGCTGGCCGACTACGACGGCGACCTCCCGCTCGTCGCGACGAACCGCCCGACCTGGGAAGGCGGCGAGCGACCGGAGAGTCCCGACCGACTGACCGAACTCGAAACGGCCGTCGAACACGAAGCGGTCGGTGCCGTCGACGTGGAACTCGCGGCGCTACAGGGTGACGCGACCACCGAGATATCTGCCGAGGAGGCGGCAACCGTCGTCGACCGCGCCCGCGAGACCGACACGTCGGTGATCGTCTCGACCCACGACTTCGATCGGACGCCCGACCGCGAGACGCTACGGGATCTGCTCGACGCCGCGAGCGAGTACGGCGACGTCGCCAAACTCGCCGTCACGGCCCAGGGAACCGCCGACACGCTCGACGTGTTGTCGGTGACGCAGGCGGCGACGGCGGAGGGCCAGACCGTCGCGACGATGGCGATGGGTGCGGCGGGACGGCACACCCGGGCGGTCGCCCCGGTCTACGGGTCGAAGGTCGGGTACGCACCAGTCGACCCCGCCGCGGCCACCGCGCCGGGCCAGTACGACCTCGAAACGCTCGCGGACCTCGTCGAGCGATTGCAGTCGAACTGACGAGCACTCGCTCTCACTCGACCGGTCCAGATCACGAGAGAGCGGCCCGAATGGTCGGGTCCGGAAGGTTAACAACCCGGGACGCCCCACGACGAGGTAGTGAGCACTCGTACCGACAAACGACCGTGGCTGGCGGTCCTGCTCGCCTTTATCTATCCCGGGTTGGGGCACATCTACCTCCGGGAGTGGTTGCGCGCGCTCGTCTGGTTTTTCCTCGTCGTCACGGGGTCGACGCTGCTCATTCCTGAGTCCGCAGTACCGAGCACGCTCTCGGTCGACGCGTTCATGACCGCGGCCGGGGCGATCCCGCCGGAGAACGCGCTCGCACTCGTCTCGATCACCGTCTTCAGCATGGCCGACGCCTACTGGGTCGCCAAGCGTCGGAACACGGTGACGGCCGTCGAAGAGCGCACGACCTGCCCCAACTGTGGCGAGGACCTCGACCCGGACCTGGAGTTCTGTCACTGGTGTACCGAACCGCTCGAAACGCCCGACGCGGAGAGCTGAGTCGGACACTGGCGGCAGTCGGTCGCTGTCGCCGGCTTGGTGTCCACCGGTGGCGGAGACGGGAACGGACGTCTACCGGTGACCTCGTCGAGTGGTTTCGGGACCGTTCTGTGGACTGACCGAGACCGGTTCTCCGTTCGTGGGCGTCACGCGACTACACTCCACCCATCTTTTTGTGACAACCGGTCGATTCGTTTGATATGCAGCCCTCCATCCGGTATGCAGTCTCCGTAGCTATCGGTGTCGCGGCGGCGGGTCTCGCCTACGTCGCTGCAGCACCGGTCGTCGACGGCACCCACACCTGGTTCACAACGGTGCTGACGGGGCTCGTCTGGCTGGTCGCCGTCGCACTGTATCTCGACGTTCTCTGTCGGCTCCGTTCGACAGACGACTGCGCCGAGAGTGACGCATCCGTGGCCGCGAAGTGGGGTGGGTTCGCCGGCGGTGTCGTCGCCATCGGCATCGCGGGTACGGCGCTCTTGCTCGTCGACATAGCCGCGTTTCGGTTCGTCGCGGCCGTCGGACTGTTCGTCTTCGGCTTCGGGATGGCGAGCATGTCCGTCGGGATGGGTGTCGTCGCCGACCGACTCGAGGACGCTGTGAGTGAGAAACCGAACGCGATAGCAGGAACGAACTCCGACGTGGCCGGAACCTCCGCAGCAGACGACTGATCGGTCTCCGGAGCGACTCCCAGTCACCAGGCGAAGTGAGAGCGAGTGGATCGAGAGCGGCCGAACTGATAGGGTTGGGCCAGGTCAAAAGACGACTGCGAGTCGCCCGTAGTGGTACAATAACTGATAATTGGTGGGTAGTTTCTTCCGTCTTGCTGACCAATAGTGAGAGAATGCCCCCTCTCGACGACGGTGGTCGGCTGTCGGCGTCGACGGAACTCGAGGCGCTGGTCACCGCGTTTCCCGACGTGGGGTTCATCATCGACGCCGAGGGGCGGTACGTGCAGGTGCTCTCGGGACCGGAGTCGGAGCGGCTACTCTACGACGACCCCGAGGAACTGCTCGGCGGTCGGATCCCGGAGGTCTTCGACGACGAGATGGCCGATATCTTCATGTCGAACATCGACGCCGCCATCGAGAGCGGGACGCTCCAGTCGTTCGAGTACACACTCGATCTCCCCGACGGCCAGCGGTGGTTCGAGGCACGCGTGATGCCGGTCGGCGACGTGAGTGGTGAAGCGGACCTCGAGACAGAGTACGTCGTCTACGTCGCCCGCGACGTCACCGAACGCGAAGAGCGTCGCCGAGAGATCGCCCGTCAGCGGGGGTATATGCGTCAGATGCTGGACTCGCTGGACGACGTCTTCTACGCGCTCGATCGGGAGGGAAACCTCGTCGACTGGAACCGGGCCGTCGAGACGGTTTCGGGGTACACCGCCGACGAACTGTCGACGTGTGCGGTCTACGATATCTTCGGAGAGCGTGCTGGGGAGCGACTCCAGGCGTTCGTCACTGAGGTACTCGAGACGGGATCGGCCAGGCGCGTCACCGAGATCGAGACGAAAGCGGGGGGGCGTATCCCCTACGAGTTCGTCGCCAGCCTCTTCGACGACCCGCGCGGTGAGGATCTGGTCGTCGGCATCGGTCGCGACGTGAGCGAGCGCATCGAACGCGAGGAACAGGTTCAGGTCTTCGGTCGCGTCCTCCGGCACAACATGCGCAACAAGATGACCGTCATCGAGGGGACCACCGAGACGCTCGAGCGCGAATCCGAGGGGGCCCTCTCCACGGAAATCGAACGGATCCGGTCCGCTGCGGGCGCGCTCACGAGACTGACCGAGAAAGCCCACGACGCGACGGACGTCCTGTTACAGGAGGGGCGTCCGGAACCGCAGGATATCGACGCGCTCGCCCGTGAAGTGGTTTCCGAGCGACTGCTCGAACACGACGACGCACAGTTCGCCTACAGCGGGGGCCACGGCGCCACGGCCGTCGCCATCCCCGCGATCCGGCTGGCGATCGACGAACTCGTCGAGAACGCGGTCCAGCACAGCGTCGCTGCCTCCGGTGTCGAAGACCCGACTGTTCGGGTGTCCGTCGAACGTGATGGCGACGTCGTCCGGACGACAGTCAGCGACAACGGGCCGGGACTGCCCGACCACGAGGCCAACATCGTCACCGAAGAACGGGAAATGACGCCCGTGTTCCACGCCAGCGGGATGGGGCTGTGGCTCGTCCGCTGGATCGTCAGGCGTTCGCGCGGTGACCTCGAACTCGTCGACGATGGCGAAGACGGTACGACGATCAGTATCGAACTGTCGCGACCGAACAGGCTGGCGTTGCGAGATGGTCACTGATTCGTCGCGTGCGAACGGACTGGTGTCGTGAGCGAACGACTGATCGGGTTGGGGTCCTACCGCGCACTCGCCGTCACTCGACGAACGTCAGTCCGTCCCGGAGTCCGCGAACGCGGTCGAGAAGGTAATCGGTCCCCGATCCGTCCCCGCCGACGAGGGTGACGTGGCCCATCTTCCGGAGGGTGTAGACCTCACGTTTCCCGTACCAGTGGATGTGGGCACGCGGCGTCTCGAAGACTGCCTCTTCCCCCCGGAGCGTCGCAGTCTGGCGCTCGTCGACGTCACCCAGGATGTTGGCCGAGACCGTCGGCGCCCGCTGACCGGTGTCACCGAGTGCTCGTCCCGTGACGGCGCGGACGTGCTGTTCGAACTGGGAGGTGTGACACCCCTCGATCGTCCAGTGGCCGGAGTTGTGCGGACGCGGGGCGATCTCGTTGAGGAGGATCTCGTCGTCGGGGCCCTGGAAGAGTTCGATCCCGAAGACGCCCCGCCCGTCCAGCACGTCCAGCACGTCGAGTGCGACCTCGCGGGCGCGCTCGGCGACCGTGTCGCTGGCGCGGGCGGGTGCCACCGTCTCGCGGAGTATCTCTTCGCGGTGGATCGTCTCGGTGACGGGGAAGGCGTCCGTCTCGCCATCTTCTCGCGGGCGCTGCCCGCTCGAACGGTCCGCGGAGCGTTGCTCCGCACGCCCTTGACATCCCATCACCGCGAGTTCGCGCTGGTAGTCGACGAACGCCTCGACCATGGCGTCGCCGCCGATCGCGTCGAGTGCCTCGGCAGCGTCGTCAGGTGACTCGACGGGAAGGTTCCCGCGGCCGTCGTACCCGCCCATTCGGGCTTTGAGCATGAGCGGATAACCCAGTTCTTCGCCCGCGGCGTGGAGGTCTGCGACGGTGTCCACTTGCCGGAACTCGGGGACGGGTATCCCGGCGTCGGCGAGGCGGCGTTTCTGGACGAGTTTGTCCTCGATCGTCCGGAGCGTGTCCGGGTCCGGATGGACGGGAACGTCGAACTCGTCGCTGACCGATTCGAGCAGGTCGGGGTCGGCGAGTTCGATCTCGAAGGTGAGGTAGTCGGCGCGCTCGGCGAGTTCGCGGATCGTCTCGGGGTCGTCGAAGTCGCCGACGACCTGTTCGCGGGCGACGGGCGAAGCAGGCGCGTCGGGCGTCGGGTCGGTGACGACGACTTCGACGCCAAGCGGCGCGGCGGCCTCGGCGAGCATCCGGCCGAGTTGTCCCCCGCCGACGACACCCAGCGTCGGTCCCGGCGTTGACAGGGTCATCGCCCGGGGGTTGCCCACGCCCCCGAATAAGCGTGTCCTTCTGGCCGTCTTCGGTCGAGGCGGTCGCCGCTTTCGACCCGCTCGACGGGGCCAGCCGTCAATCGACTCGATGACGGCGGCGGGCCAGTGGGTAACTCGTCGGGTGGGGACGACAGTGAATCGGCGTAGTCCTCGTGGACGAAGAACGTCGTCGAAGTGTCGTCGAGTCGGAGCAGGTACGTGTGGGGTTCGTACTCGGATAGTGAGTCGGCGACGATCGGCGTGGCGTCCTCGCGGAAGACGACGACTGCGGGCTCGGACTCGGCGAGCGTCGATTCGAGCGCGGTCACGTTCCTGGCACAGGACACCTCGGCGTCGCTGGCACCGACGTACCACGGGAGCGGGAGCGCGTTGAACCACTTGATACAGCCGGGTTTGCGCGGCACCGTCGGCGGGCCGCCGTCGACGAAGAACGTCCCGTAGAAGACGACGTCTGGCCCACCCGGATCCGCGCCGGCCTCGTAGAAGACGTCCGTCACCGGCCCGATATCGCCGGCTGGCTGGGCGTACTGGACCAGATGGTTCGACTCGGATTGAGGGTTCGTGTAGACGGCGCCGACGGTGGTCACGCCAACCTGTCCGACCACGACGAGAACGGCGAAGACGGCGAACCCGAGCGTGACGTGGTCTCCTTTCGCGGCGGCCGTCGACCCCCAGCGGACGAGCACCGCAAAGCCCGCGGCGGCCGGAATCGCGAGCGCGACGACGGCGTTGACCGTCGCCCACGGCGCCATGATGTCGGTCACGAGCGGGTAGCCCAGCACCGACGCGAACCCCCAGTAGAAGCCGAACTGGACGACCGTCGTCGGCCCCTCGTCGCGATAGCGGTCGACGACGAATCCCAGCACCGCGAGCACGGAGAGTGCGAGCGCGCCGTAGCCCATACTCTGGAGGAAATCACCCAGGTACGGGATGTAGGAGTGGTCCTGGTGGCTGCCCTGGACCCAACCGCTCCACAGTTTCTCCGCCGCGCCGCCAGTCGAGAGCCAGAGTATCTCGGGGGCCATTCCCGGATCGTCGAGGACTTTCCCGAGACCAGGGCCCGACTCCGTTCGCGCGCGCGGCGCGTAGAAGAAGACGAGGATCGCCACGAACTCGACGGCCGCGACGACGACCACGACGGCGTTTCGCCACAGGAGTGAGAGCCCGCGTTCGACGTACTCTCGGGCCAGGAAGAGCCACTCGCCGTCGTACTCGCGGTTCCGGAGGAGACTGTGGTCGACGGCCAGTACCGCGGCGCCGAGCCAGCAGACGGGGTAGAGGATGGCGTTTTCCTTGACGGTGAGCGCGAGCGCGAACGCGCCCACGGCACCCAGGAAATACCGGCGTCGGCCGGTGTCGATGGTAGCGACCCCGAGGGCGAAGGCGGCGAAGGCGAAGGCGGCGACGAGGGGGTCACCGCGCATGAACCGCGAGTAGTAGACCAGCGCGGGGGTAAACGCCAGCAAGCCGGCGAGTGCGGCGACTTCCAGGTCCGGGAGGCGGTCGCGCAGGCACAGGGCGGTGAGCGGGAGGAGCGCACTCAGGAGGGCGACGGCCAGTCGCATACTGGCGTCTGTCGTCCCGAAGACGTCGAAGACGAGGGGGTTGACGTGGTGGTAGAACGGGCCGTGGATGATGGGGCGATACTCGACGTTGCCGGTCTCGATGTAGCGCAGCGTCCAGTAGACGACGCGGGCCTCGTCCCAGTGGGCGACCCGGCCACCCAGGTCGTAGAGGCGGGTGACCAGTCCGAGAATCGCGATGTCGAAGACGACGACGTGGACGGGGTCAAGTCCGACCCTGTCGAGGGCGCTGGTGGCACGCGACCGGAGAGACGCCGCGTCGACTGTCGCCATTGCCGGTGTGGAGTGGCGGACTCCTTAGAACCTTTCTGATCGATGGGACGTCGCCGGTTCGGCCGACCCATCTCCCGTTTGCCGGCGCGCTCGGCGTCGGCTCGCCGGCCGACCGACCCACCTTCGATAGTTCTTTGAGGCGCGCTGGAAAGGTCCGAGTATGGTACGGCTCGGGCTGGTCGTCGCGCAGTTCGACAAGGAGGGATCGGTCATCGACGGGATGACCGAAGCGGCCCACGAAGCCGCCGAATCGCGCGACGCCGAGGTCGTCGCGACGGTCGAGGTACCCGGTTCCTACGACACGCCGCTGGCCGCCGACCGACTCGCTCGCCGCGAGGACGTCGACGCCGTCGCCGTCGTGGGCGCGATCGTCAGCGGCGACACCGGCCACGACGAGGTCATCGCCGACGCCGCCGCACAGGGGTTGACCGACGTGAGTCTCGACCGTGACACCCCCGTCACGTTCGGCGTCATCGGCCCCGACATGAGTACGGCCGAGGCCAGAGACCGCCTCGACTACGGCGGCCTGGCCGTCGAGAGCGCGGTCGACCTCGCCGAGGACCTGCCCGAGCCCTGATACCGGCTGCATCGGACTCTCACAGACCACGAGAGCGACCACCAACGAGACACGACAATGGACTTTACAGCACGCGTCGAACGGATCGAACCGAGCGCCACCGTGGCGATAAGCAACAAGGCCACCGAACTCGAGGCAGACGGGGCGGACGTCGTCGACTTCTCGATCGGCGACATCGTCGACTTCGACACCCCCGAGAACGTCAAGGATGCCGCCAAGGCCGCCATGGACGCCGGCCACACCGGCTACACGCCGTCGAGTGGTATCCCCGAACTCAAGTCGGCCATCGTCGACAAACTCCACGCCGACGGCCTGACCCAGTACGGCCCGGAGAATATCATGGTCACGCCCGGCGGCAAGCAGGGCCTCTACGAGGTCTTCCAGACGATCATCGAGGAGGGCGACGAGGTGGCCCTGATCGACCCGGCGTGGGTCTCCTACGAGGCGATGGCCAAGATCGTCGGCGGCGACCTCACGCGCGTCGACACCACCCAGTACGACTTCGCGCTCGAACCCGCACTCGACGACCTCGCCGACGCCGTCTCCGACGAGACGGACCTGCTCGTCGTGAACTCGCCGGGCAACCCCCACGGGATGGTCTACTCCGACGAGGCCCTGGAAGGCGTTCGCGACCTGGCCGTCGAGCACGACATCACCGTGATCTCCGACGAGATCTACAAGGAGATCACCTACGACGGCGTCGAGGCGACGAGTCTCGGGACGCTGGAGGGCATGGAAGACCGCACGATCACGCTCAACGGTTTCTCGAAGGCCTACGCGATGACCGGCTGGCGCCTGGGCTACTACGCCGGGCCCGAGGAACTCATCGAGCAGGCCGGCAAGATCCACGGTCACTCGGTGACCTGTGCGGTCAACTTCGTCCAGCACGCGGGCGTCGAAGCCCTGGAAAACACCGACGAGGCGGTCGAGGAGATGCGGTCGGCCTTCGAATCGCGCCGTGACACGCTCGTCGATTTCTTCCACGACCACGGCAAGGACGTCGCCACGCCGGAGGGAGCGTTCTACATCATGCTCCCGGTCGACGACGACGACGTCGCCTGGGCCGAGGAGGCCGTCGAGGAGGCCCACGTCGCGACGGTGCCGGGGACGGCTTTCGGTGCGCCTGGCTACGTTCGACTGGCCTACGCCAACGACGAGGACCGCCTCCGCGAGGGCGTCGAACGCCTCGCCGACAACGACCTGTTGTAACGGCTGTTTTCGTCGATTCTTCGCCCGCTAGCTGTGGCAGTGAAATCGACTGCGACCGACAGCGACGGTTGAAAGCCCTCGACACGCTCGCTAGCTGGAAGAGAAGACGTGACCGCTACTCACAGTAACGGGTGAAAGCCCTCGACACGCTCGCCAGGTGTGACCGCAACCGACATCAGCGGATGAAAGCCCTCGACACGCTCGCGGTCGCTGAGCGGGATATCCGCGCTCTCGGCACCGCCCGCGCGGATACTGGCCCGCTCAGACGACTAGATGAACGCGAGCGCGCCTCGCCCTTTCATCGCACGATATCACCTGCAGTCGATCAATCTGCTAGCGAGCGTGCCGAGGGCTTTCATCGCACGATATCTCCTGCTGTCGGTCAACCTGCTAGCGAGCGGGCCGAGGGCGTTCATCGCACACCGTCGAGTACGGTTGCAGTCACGACTCCTCTCACTCAGAACAATTACGCGATATCACACTCGTTGACAGGCAGGAGTACAGTTTTCACCCACCCCTGCACAGCCAGTCCATGCGAGACCATCACCGAGAGGCCCTCGACGTCGCAGTCGAGGAGACGAAGTCGAACGACGAATTTCTGGCGTGCATCCTCGCGGGGTCGGTCGCGAAAGGCTGGGAACAGCCGGATTCGGACGTCGACGTCGTGGTGGTCGCCACCGACGAGGCGTTCGAGCGCCGACGCGCCGACTGGGACCTGACCACCTACGAGATGAAAGAGACCAGCGAGGGCGACGTACCCGTCGATACGAAGATCGTCGACCGGACGTTCCTCGAAGACGTCGCCGAGCGCGGGAGCGAACCAGCACTGGCGGCGTTCGTCGGTACCGAGGTCCGCTACACCGAAGACCCCGAGATTACAGCCCTCGTCGAGGAGATTCCGACCTACCCGACCGAGGAGAAGACCGACCGCATCGAGACGTTCTACAGCCAGCTGCAGGCCTATCGCTGGTACGTCGGCGAGGCCGCGAAGCGGGACAACACGTACCTCGCACACCAGACCGCCACGAAACTCGCCCTGTTTGGCGGCCGATTGCTCCTCGCGAACGACGAGACGCTCTTTCCCTATCACAAGTGGTTCCCGCGAGTGCTCGCAGAACTCGACGACAAACCTCCGAAGACGATGGACCTGTTCGAGCGGCTCCTCGACGAGCGAAACCCCGATGCCGCCGAGGCGTTCGTAACGACAATCGAGGAGTATCGCGAGTGGGAGACGCCCGACGTCGGGTGGGGCGCGCGATTCATGCTCGACCGCGAGTGGCAGTGGCGCCGCGGACAACCCGCGCTCGAAGAGCTATAGCTCCAGTGGCTTGCCGTTGAGGACTGTTCAGATGCGTTCGAGGTCGTCCGGAGCGACTCTCAGCCTCGTTCGTCGAGGATCCGGTCGACGATGTCGCCGGTCGAAAGCAGCGCGTCGTCGTAATCGGGTTCGTACGCGGAAGCGCGACGCACTGCACAGTCGATACCCCTGTCGTCGAGGGCGGCCCGGATCTTCCGTTCGTCGTGGTGCTGGTCGAACCCGAGGGCGATGACGTCCGGTTCGAGTTCCTCGATGGGGACGAAGATGTCTTCGGGGTGACCCAGTCGCGCCTCGTCGACGGGCTGGAGACCGGCCACGAGTTCGCGCCGCTGCGGACCCGAGACCACCGGCTTCGCCTTGTGCGTGACGTTCTCCGAGCGGGCGACGATGACGACGAGCTTGTCTCCCATCTCTGCGGCGTCCTGGAGATAGTGGAGGTGTCCCGGGTGGAGGATGTCGAAGGTGCCCTGGGCGACGACGATACTCTCGTCCTCGCTCATCGGTTCCCCCACCCGCCGTCTTCGTCGGGACGTCTGTCGACGGCGTCCTCGCGGCGGTCGACACCCTCTTCGAGGAGTTCCTGGTCGATGTCCTCCTGGGTGAAGTCGAAGAACTCGTCCTCGGGGAGTTCGACGTCGAGCACGTCCAACTCTCTCGGGTTTCCTTCCCTGTCGAAGGCCTGCCAGTCGTGGCGACCGTAAGGTGCACCGATGATGATGTGGACCTTCCCGCGGCCGAACGTCTGGAGGTCGGCGTCGCTCGGACGGAGGACGCCGTTGGGGTGGGAGTGGACCGACCCTGCGGCGGTCCGGTCGTTGGGTATCATGTTCGTCTTCACGGTCGCACTCACGGGGTTCGATTCGGTCCCCGGGATGACGAGCACGTCCGTGAGGACGGTCCCCTCGTAGTCGAAGCCCAGTTTCCGGGCGTCCTCGCCGCGCAGAAAGCCCATGTACTCGTCGGGATGGGCGTCTTCGGAGGCTTCCAGGGCGAACTCGAGTGCGGCCTCGGCGATGCCGACCACCTCACCCGAGCGGAACAGTCCCATGGACTGTTGTCGGGTCTGGCACGTTACAAGCGTTCCGGACGCTCGCTGGAGTGTGGGTTCGTTGTTACGTCCCAGGAGGTGTTTCCCGTGTGGATCTGGATACACTCAGCGGTGCGAGTTGCGGATCTTCGGCTGGCTCACTAGTTGCTCGCGGAGGTGTGGCCGTACTCGACAGTGTGTAGTGAAAGCCCTCGACCCGCTCGCGGTCGCTGAGCGACATATCCGCCCTCGGACAGCCGCACCGCGCCGCACTCGCACGGATAGAGGCCGCTCAGGCAACTGGCTGAACGCGAGCGCGCCTCGCCCTTTCAGTCCGCCAGGGACCGCACAGCACCGTCCCTCACCGCCCCGCACAACACCGCATCGGCCTCACACCTCCCCAGCCTCTTGCGCTTCTCGGGCCTGCGGCCCTGCGATGCTCATCCCTCGCACGGTGTCATCTCGCGCATAAAAGCGCTCGACAGCGCGCGCCCCCGGTGGTCGGTCGGGTGGGGCACTCACACGGCGGACGATGAGAGAAGCGTTCCGGAGGGTTAAACTGCCGTGGGTGCCGAATCCACAGCAAATGTCACCTGCAGACGACGCCGGGGGTTCCGGCGTCGCGGTCCCCGACAGCGGGACCACCGTCTACGACCTCGCCGACAACTGTGATTTCGAACACGTAGAACCGGACGAATACTACCTCGGTACCGTCAACGGCGTCGTCGAGTACGGCGTCTTCGTCGACCTCTCGGACGACGTCTCCGGGCTGGTCCACAGCTCGAACCTCCAGGGCAGCTACGAGGTGGGCGACGAGTTCGTCGTCGAACTCGACGAAGTGCGCGAGGACGGCGACGTCGCCTTCGCCGAGGTCGACATCGACGAATACGACGTCGAATCGGTCGAACCCGACAGCGACGACGTCGACGACCTCGGCGACCTCGTCGGTGAGCAGATAACGCTCGTCGGCACCGTCGTCCAGATCAAACAGACTAACGGCCCGACGGTCTTCCAGGTCCGCGACCCGACCGGTATCGCACCCTGTGCCGCCTTCGAAGAGGCCGGTGTCCGTGCCTATCCCGACATCGAACTCGACGACGTCGTCCGCATCGAGGGTCGCGCCGAGACGCGCGACGAGGCCGTCCAGGTCGAGGTCGACGACCTCACGCTGTTGACGGGCGAACAGGCCGCCGAGGTCCGCGAAGAACAGTCGGCGGCCCTCGACGAGGTCGCCACGCCCCACGATATCGACCCGCTCGTGGAGTGGCCCGCACTGGAGAAGTTGTGGGACGACCTCGAAGCCGTCGCGACGCGATTGCGCCGCACTGTACTGGAGGGGCGCCCCATCCGGATGCGCCACCACGCCGACGGCGACGGTATCTGTGCGAGCGTCCCGCTCCAGGTCGCCCTCGAACGGTTCGTCACCGAGACCTACGAGGACCCCGAGGCGCCCCAGCACCTCCTCAAGCGCCTGCCGAGCAAGGCGCCCTACTACGAGATGGAAGACGTCACGCGAGACCTGAACTTCGCGCTGGAAGACCGCACCCGCCACGGACAGAAACTCCCGCTCCTCTGCATGCTCGACAACGGGTCGACCGAGGAGGACACGCCCGCCTACCGGAACCTCGCCCACTACGACATCCCGATCGTCGTCGTCGACCACCACCACCCCGACCCCGAGGCCGTCGAGGGACTCGTCGACGAACACGTCAACCCGTACCTCCACGACGAGGACTACCGGATCACGACCGGCATGCTCTGTGTCGAACTCGCGCGGATGATCGACCCCGACCTCACCGAGGACGTCCGGCACGTCCCCGCAGTGGCGGGCCTCTCGGACCGGTCGGAAGCCGACGCGATGGCCGACTACCTCGCGCTCGCCGCCGAGGAAGGCTACGACGAGTCCGAACTCAGAGACGTCGGCGAGGCGCTCGATTACGCAACGTTCTGGCTACGCTACGACGACGGCGGCCAGCTCGTCACCGACGCGCTGAACGTCGACTGTGACGACGAGGACCGACACCGCGAACTCGTCGACTTCCTGGCCGAACGCGCCGAGCGCGACGTCGACCGCCAGCTGGACGTCGCGATGGACCACGTCGAACACGAACGTCTCGACAACGGCGCGCATCTCTACCGGATCGACGTCGAGAACCACGCCCACCGGTTCACCTACCCGGCACCGGGCAAGACGACCGGCGAGATCCACGACCGGAAAGTCGCCGAGACGGGTGACCCGGTCATCACCATCGGTTACGGTCCGGACTTTGCAGTCCTGCGCTCGGACGGCGTCCGCCTGGACATCCCGGAGATGGTCGAGGAACTAAAAGAGGAGATCGAGGGCGGCGGCGTCAGCGGTGGCGGCCACCTCGTCGTCGGGTCGATCAAGTTCGTCAGCGGGATGCGCGTCAGCGTCGTCGAGGCGCTCGTCGCCAAGATGGCCGACGCCGAGATCGACGAGGAACTGGGGAGTTCGGCCCCGCTCGTCGAGGACTGATACTCGACCGGGGATATCTCCCTGACCTGGTTTTTCTCGACCCGCTTCGCAGACCTATTTTCAACTCACCCACACACTGTGTCATTCGGTAAATAAAAGTAGGAGGGTAGCGACCACTCGACAAGTACCGTCGGTGGGCAGTGGGACCGACGGGTGGGTTACGATGACAGGAACCGTGGTCTCCGAGAGGGGTGTACAGAGTGGTGACCGAACGAGCCGTGGTCGATACGAGCGTAGCAGTCGACCGGCGTCCGGAGGGACGTGTCGATGACGGACCCGGAACGGTCGATCACAGCGTTGTCGCTGTGTCTGCTAGTCGTCGGGTCGATGTTCGTGCCGGCGGTGGCGCTGGCTGACGCGTCTGCCGCGGCCAACGCCGAAGTCATCACCGACTGTCAGACGCTCTCGGAGAGTGGGACGTACGAACTGGAGGGGAATCTCGCGATTGACGAGAATTCCGAACGAGAAAACTGCATCGAGATCACCGCGAGTGACGTCACGCTACGCGGCGGCGAGGACGGGTCAACCGTCGAATTCACCGGTGAGGAGATGGGTTCTCGCGGTGTGTTTGTCACTCCCGGCCAGAGTAACGTAATCGTCAAGAACATCGGAACTACTGGGTGGTTAGACGGGGTGGCCGTCGGACAGGTAGGATCTGACCCGGTCGAAGACGTGACGTTGAGGGAAGTCAACGCTTCGTTTAATCAAGAGGGGATCGTGATCGGACGTTCGAACGATGTGACCATCCAGAGTGCAAACACCTCGACAAATGAGGCGGGGATCGTCGCTACCAACGGCGGTGATGTCACGGTGGAAGACACACTCGCAGCCAGGAATTCAGAACAGGCGTTCGACATCCGATCCGAAGGGGAAGTGACAGTCACTGACACGACGGTCCGAGATGGAGAGGGGAACGTGGAAATCCGGGCTGGCACAGGAACGGTGACAGGCCTCACTGTAGAGAATAATCGTGTGTTCGAATCTGAAATCGTCGAATTCGAATTTACGGATTCCGGTAGCGTCTCTGACGTCTTACTGACAGATAATGCCGCGCGGTCTGGACTCCTTGTCCAAGGCTCCGCGAACGTAGGTCTAAATAGTATCACCATCACCGAAACGGGCAGTGAAATCACCCAAGGATTATCGCCTGACCGGGGCGGACTCGTCATCGTCGAGTCGTCGAACGTAGCGGTGGCAGATGCGACGGTGACCGATAACGACATGAACGGGATCTCTGTTCTCGGGTCGCCGCAGGTGACGATCAGCGAATCCACGGTCACAGGGAACGCCGACGGAGGGATCTCTACGATATCTGGGGATGAGCTGAGAGTTCTCGATACGGTTCTGAGTCAAAACGACTTTGGTGCAGTGTTTTTCGCCAGTAACGACGTCCGGGTTGAGGGGGTCGAAGCGACCGAGAACCTGGGAGGGGGTCTCGGGTTCGCCGACTCGTCTGACGTGGTCGTGACCGGTACCGTAGTGACGGATACCGGCGGGACGGAGAGAGGAACGGGCCAGGGCTTGGTCTTTCAGTCGACCGGAGCTTCTGTTCGGAACACTGTGCTCCGGAACAACGCAGGGAGAGATGTCGTCTCGGAGCCGGGATCGGGCGAGGAAATACCGGTGATTCCGGTGTCTCCTGAAGACGAGACCCTTGAGTCTGCACCCACCAGCCCCGTTCAGCTCCCCTCGACAGTCGAACCATCGATGGGGACGCTGACGGCGGCTTCGATAGAGGGCGAGCCACGATCCGTCGCGTCATTGACGACCGACGGTGCGTCGACACGAGCCGTCGGATCGGTTGTTCAGGAAGTGGACGGCACGGAGCCTGTCGTCCTCGAGAATGTGTCGCTCGGGACCGCACCGGTCCTCACAGAAGCGACACTCGAGGGTGCGTATCTCGAGGTGGTCACGGCTGAAGGAGAGACGCCCGGACTGCCCGTGAACTGGGTCGAGACCGGTAATTACCTCCTGACGGGGAGTAACGCCGAGGGCGGCTACGCGGACCTTTCACTTGATGCTCCGGAGGACATCCCGAACTCGGTCACGACCTCCTCGCTACGGGTCTGGGAATTCTACGAAACTTGGCAGCTCTTTGGCGGCAGCGACGAGACGGCTAGCCCGACCGCAGAAAGCACTGTGACCGGCTCTACTCGACTCATCGCACTCCTGGGTCAGGAACCGCCCGAGGGCAACTTCTCTCTGGGAGACCTCTCGACGAACAGTCCCGTCCGACCGGGTGAGACCGTCTCGGTCGATACGACCGTCCAGAACGTCGCCGACCGATACGGTACCCAGAACGTGAGCCTGCGCGTCGGCGACGCGATCGTCGATCACACGACGCTGACGCTCGAACCCGGAGAATCCCGGGATCTGACGTTCGAATGGACTACTAGCGAGGACGATGCTGGTGACTACGACCTGACGGTGGCGAGTGCAAACGACACCGCCACGACCACCGCGACTGTCGACCCCATCGACCCGGCCAACTACACCGTCGACATCGAGTCGACGACCGCACCGGTCGAGGCAGGTGGGAGCATCGACGTCGTCGCGACCGTGACGAACACCGGTGAGGTGACCGGCGAGCAGGCGGTCACGTTGCAGGCAGGAGACGAGACGGTGGACACGACCACACTCGCCCTGGAACCCGGCGAATCACGGGAGCTGACCCTCTCCTGGGAGACGTCGACCGACGACGCCGGTGACCACGACCTGACGGTGGCGAGTGCCAACGACACGGACCAAACGACAGTGACCGTCACTGCGCTCGAACGCGCCAACTACGCGGTCGACATCGTGGCAGCGGACGCTGTCGTCGAGGGCGGTGCGACTGTGGACGTGGTCGCGAACGTCACCAACGTCGGCGACCAGACCGGCGAGCAGGTCGTCGAACTCCGCTCCGAGAGTCAGGTGTTCGACGACACCACGCTCGGACTCGAACCCGGCGAGTCACAGGAGGTGACGCTGAATCTGCGGGTCGCCAGCGGGGCGAGCGGACAGTTCCGACTCGTCGTCGCATCGGCCAACGACACCGATAGCACGCTTCTCCGGGTCCAGGGCGACGATAGCGATGATTCGTCGACGCCGGCCCCAACGGCCACGCCGACGCCCACTCCGACCCCGTCCCCCACTGCCACACCGACGCCGACGCCCACCCCGACAGATACGGCTGCTCCGCCCGATGGGGGCGACGGGACGGCGACGCCGACGCCGACGCCGACACCCACACCGACAGCGACTCCCGCGCCGACGGACACCGTGACCCCAGTCCCGGCGGAGACGACGGCACCGACGGCCGCAGAGGACGCGCCGACTGACGTCCCCGGGAGCGACGACTCGGGACTCCCGCTCTGGCCGCTCTTGCTCTTGCTCTTGCTCGCTATCGCGGCCGGCGGCTACCTCTACGTCCGGCAACGGCAGCAGTAGCCGCGGCCCTTTTCGTCTCACCTCGGCCCGACACCAGTATCGGGGCCGAACTCGACACGGCGGACGACCAGCAAAGCGAGGACGACGACGCCCGCCACGGCGACGACCGATCCCCACGGGAGTGACCCCGCCCCCGAACCCGAACCGCTACCCCCGGCCGACCAGTCCGCCGCGAAGACCTCCCGATAGTAGCCAGCGACCCGGTCGCCCTCCAGGACGACCATCACTTCGCGATTGTCCTGGACTGACTCTCGGTTCCAGTTGAGACTCCCGACCACTGCCTGGTCGCCGTCGACGACCACCCCCTTGGCGTGAATCTTCTCGTAGCGGCCGGCCGGGTCGGCGAGTCTCGCCCGGATGGGCAGGCCCTCGCTCTCGGCGCGTTCGCGCAACCGCTCGACGATCCGACGGTTGTCCTCGCGGACGTACCACGCGCTGCTCAACAGGACTCGCACGTCGACGCCACGCCGGGCCGCCCGTACCGTCGCGCGCAGGAAGCGGTCGTCGGGGCCGTCGATACTCAGCTGTAGCACGTCGACCGATTCGGTCGCGCTGTCGAGCATGGCGGTGACCGCACGACCGGCGTTGTCGGGTGCGACGAGCAGTTCGGTCCGCTCGACCGGGAGTGTGGCCGGGTCGTGACGGCGCGGATACGACCCGTTGGCCGCCGAACGCGTCGCGAACGAGCGTCCGCGGCGGAACTGTCGCCACCCCTGGACGCCCGCCCAGTCGGCATCGGCACGGAAGGTGTCCGCGAGACCGGCGACGACGTCCGGATTCGTGGTCCGGACACCCCACCCGCGACTGGCGTGCCCACCAGTCCCGGCGGGTTTCCAGTTTTCCGTCAGCACGAGCGCCCGGTCGTCGACCACTGCGTACTTCGCGTGGTGGTAGGCGTAGCGATCACGAGGTCCTCCCACCAGTTCGACGGTGACGCCCGCCTCGACCAGACTATCGAGGAGTCGCGCCTCCCGACGCGAGAGGCCGTCGACCGGGTTTCCTTCGAGCAAGAGGCGGACGCTGACTCCGCGGGCGGTCGCCCGTTCGAGCGCCTGTGCGACGCGGCGGGAGGTGAACGTGTACCCCGCGAGCAGGATCCGTTGGTCGGCGTCGCGGAGCGTTTCGACGACGATGTCGGGCGAATCGGGTAACACGAAGGCGGTAACGTTTCCCCCCGCGCCAGTGACGACCGGGCGATCCGTCCGACCGATGGATTCCCAGGTGACGACCCCGCGGTCGTCGAAGCGGCCGCGCTCGCCTTCGGGTGCGTCCCGGTAGCGTGCCGTCGCGACCGTCTCGTTGCCTCGGGTGAGGCGCAACTGCTCGCCGCCGTTGGCCAGCGAGGGCATCCCCTCGACACCGACGACGTGGACGTCGGTCAGGTTCCGGACGAGTGCCGGCGCAGCCGTGACCGCGACGCGTCCCGTCCCAGAGAGTGCCACCGCGTCTTCGCCGTCGTCGAGTCGGTACGTCGCGGTCGCGGTTCCGTTCCCGTGTCGCTTCTCGTTCTTGCTCCCGGTCGAGGCGGGCAGATCGAGGACGACGAACTCGCCGCGGTCGCCGTCCGCGACGGGATTCGGATAGACGGCGACGATCGCAGCGTCGTCGGTCCCGTTCCCAGACTCCGGAGTGGCGCGTTCGACGTCCGCGGCGACGGAGGCGGTCCCCGGAACTGCACCGACAGCGACGACGCCGGCGACAGGAGCGAGTCCGAGTACGAGCGCGAAGGCGACACGGAACGCGAACGCGACACAGGGCGCGAACGCGACACGGGGCGCGGGGCGTGACACGACTGCCGCTGGTCGTGCGTTCGGATATAAAGTTCAGTACCCGCGTCGAGAACTGAGGCGTGGCGTCGATTCAGACTGCTTTGCCGGCTTCGGCCTGGACGATGTAGGCGCGGTCGTCGGTGTAATCGGCCAGCACGTCCAGCGCCCGCTCGGTGCCGATCTGGTTGAGCGCCCACGCGGCGCTCGCCCGCACTTCGTCGGCGTCGTCGTCTTCGAGGATGTCGGCGAGCGGATCGATTGCCCGCGTATCACCGAGGAGACCGAGCGCCCGCGCGGCGGCGCTGCGTACCTCGTAGTTGTCGGCGTCGAGGCGGTTCGCGACCGGCTGGGTGGACTCCTCGCTGCCGATCTCGCCGAGCGCGCGCAGAGTGATCTTCTGGAGTGCGGGGTCGCCGTCGCCGTCGATGAAGTCGTGGAGCGTCTCGCATGAGCGGTCGTCGCCGATCTTCCCGAGGATCGTCACACACTTCTTGTCGCGCTTCTGGGCACGCTGGTGGATCGCCTCGAAGGCTTCCTGGGGGGCCATCCGGACCAGCGTGTCGAGAATGTTCTCCTCCATGAAGTCGGAGTCGAACGTCTCCAGGCCGAGCAGGATGGGTTCGGGTTCGCCCAGTTTCTCGTAGACCTTGATCGCGTTCCACTCTGGTGGGAAGTCCTTGCGGTTCTCGGATTCGAGCACGTCATAAAAGCCCTGGGCGTCGAGTTGCTGACGGACCGTGAGGTCGTCCCACTCCTCTGCTGCCTCGACCGCGTCGGCGAGTTCCTCGGCGGCGGTCAGGAGTGTCTCGATAGTTTCAGTGTCCTCGTCGGGATCGAGGTCGGCGTTCTCGACGGCGTCGGCCGCCTCGTCGAGTGCACCGACGAGCGCGTCGGCTTCCTCACCCTCGGCGACGAAGGACGTGTCGAACTCGTCGGCGACAGTCCCGAGGAACGCCTCGACGGCGTCGACGACGTCGGGGAGGCCGTCGTCGGTCCAGCGGGTGTCCGCGACCGTCGAACTGGTCTCCTCGACGCTCTCGACGACGTCCTCGGCGTAGGGGCCGCGCTGGTCTTCGAGCCGGTCGCGCAGGTCGGCGAGCCGGTCTTCGAACTCGGCGCGCGGGTCCTCGGCGTCCTCGTCGTCCTCGTCCGGTTCGGGCAGGTCCGCCGCCTCGATGTCCTCCTCGAGAGAGTCGAGGTCGGCCTCGACCGCGTCGAGGTCCGCCTCCGTCTCGGCGGCGTCCAGGTCCTCGTCGGCCTGGTTCAGGCGCTCGTCCAGCGTGTCCGCCGACAGCGCTGTCTCCTCGGACGCGGGTTCGTCTGGGCCGTCGGCGTCGCCCGCCTCGGCATCGTCGTCCCCGTTGCTCATACCAGTGTGTGCGATTCTCCGGGGCAAAGGCGTTTTCATTCGCGGGCCGGGGTGTGACAGCCACCATCGGGAACGGGTCACTCCCCTTCGAACTCGCCGGTGAGGTCCGAGAGGCCCTCGATCGGCCGTTCGGGGTCGACGCTACTCCGGTGTCGGCTGTCGGTTCCTGTGTTTCTCGGCACCGATCGTCAGACCCGCTTTCGCCTGGTCGGCGCTGTCGAGGCTCAGGTCCTCGACCGGTACCTCGTGGACGTCGTCGTACTCCTGGACGATGTACGTGTAGTAGTACTGGACCGCCCGTCGGGCGTTCTGTGCCGGACTTCCCTTCAGCACGTCCGTGTTCAGTGCGAGGTGGACGACCTCGGGGAACGGGAGCCCCAGCACTTCCTGAGCCGCTACGATCGCTTCGTGGTCCTCGTCGCGTATCCGGACTGGCTCGGACATACGACGTGGTCGCCCGGTCACCCAGTTAAGTGTAACGGTGTGTAACTAGTCGTTTCAAACTGTTACGACCCGTTACGAAGATGCGTACAGGGGTAGCTGGCGGGGGAGATACCCTCGACCGGGTACCGGTTCCATCGAGACTTCGTGAACCAACGGTTTCGTTCCTCTCGTCGCGACGGCCTGTGGGCCGCTAGTCGGTCAGACCGGATCGGGGTGCATATCACGGCAGCGTGCCAAGCGCCGATATGAACCGCCGAGCCTTCCTGGCGACGGGTGCGGGCGTCGCCGCGACGGCGCTCGCGGGGTGTTCCGTGGGCGGGAGCAGTGGGACGGCGACCGAGTACGACGTCGGTATGACGACGGCGGATTTCACCCCCGCTGCTATCACCGTGAACGTCGGCGAGACGGTCGTCTGGCGGAACACGAGTTCGCACGCACACACGGTCACCGCCTACGAGGACAGTATCCCCGAGGAGGCCGACTTCTTCGCGTCGGGCGGCTTCGACTCCCAGTCGGCCGCCGAGAGCGGCTGGACCAGCGGGACACAGGGCTCTATCGCTGCCGACGGGGAGTACCGCCACACCTTCGAGGTGCCCGGCGACTACGGCTACTACTGTATCCCCCACGAACCGTCGGGGATGGTCGGCACTGTGACCGTCACCGAATCGACCGCGACCTCCGAGTAAAATTTCGTTCCGTGAACGCCGTCAGTCGGCGGCTTCGACGTCTTCCTCGTCGACGTCGACGGCCGCTTCCTCTTCGGCGGCGACCTCTTCCGGTCGAGCTTCGAGCGTCGCCTTCTGGATCTCCACGCGGCGAAGCGGGTAGATGGTCTTTGCCTCGTTGTAGATGGCCGAGGAGAGGCGTCCCTCGACGACGCTGTCGATCAGGTCGGAGTAGGTGTGTTCGCGGGCCGACTCCTCGACGAGGTCGATCATCGTCCGGCGAATGGCCTTCTCCTGGCTCTCGTCGGCGCTCTTGGTCGTGAGCGCCACGGGCTGGATCTGGACACGGTAGTCGTCCTGCGTGAGGACGGTGATGTAGGCCTCGACCTTCGAGGAGCCACGGCGAACGAGCGAGCGCAGGTAGTCCCGCGTCAGCTCGTGTTTGATAAACTCGGTGTAGGCCGAGTCCGAGGCCACCTCGTTGACCTTGAACGTGAGCTTGGTGTTGTTCTCGCTGGCGTCGTCGCGCAGGTCGCCCAGCGTCGTCTCGATGGTCCGGCCGAGGACCTGTTCGGATTCTTCTGCGATGGTCTCGCCCAGCTCCTCCCGGTCGAACTGCTCCGGGGCGAGCAGGGTGTACCACTGTTTCTGTTCTCTGCGTCGTGAAACTGATCGGTCACTCATGATGTGTCGTTGTCGCTGTGTGTCGCGTGTGTGTCGCTATCGTGTTCGGTCGTGAGCTGTGCTGCTACCGTCGCGTTGACGACGTAGTCGTCCACCGTCGAGCGCAGGCTGCCCGTCGAGTCCCGCGTTACTGTCGTGACCACGCGGTCGTCCTCGACCCTGGTCGCCATCTCCGTCGTGTTGTCCGGACGGAGCGCTGCGGCGACTCGGTTGGCTGTTTCCGCGTCGGCGTGATTCGTCGTGATCGTCGCGCGCCGACTTTCGGACGTCTGTGAGGTTCCGCTGGCGCCAGGTGAGACTCCACTTTCACCCGCCGAGGGGGTCCGGTCCTCGCCCGTCATGCCAGGGCCTCCCTCGTCGCGGCGACGAACGCGCTGGCTTCGGCGTCGAAGCGCGCGCGGCCTGTCGTCCCGGTCGCCTCGCCGGTCCCGTCCAGGCGCTGGGCGGCCGTCCGCAGTATCGAGTCGAGGTCGCGGTCGTCGGCCACCACGGCGGCGGTCCCGTCGACCGCGACCAGCGTGACCGGTTCGGGCGAGCGATAGGCGTGGACCAGCCGGGCCACGGTCCCGACGGGTGCGTCGGGGTCGGGCGGTCGGGCGACGAACAGGCCGTCGTATCGGCCGGTGTCCGCCGCCCGGACCGCACCGTGTGCGCGGTCTGCGTGGTCTCGCCAGGCTTCGACCGCGTCGTCCACGACGTCCTGTCCCAGCGCCAGCGCGATGCCGGTCCCGGGTCGCTCGCGGGCGACGGCGTCGAGCACGTCCGCGTAGCCGCCGACCGTCTCGACGGGGCCGCCCGTGAACGGGCGACAGATTCGCTCGACTGCATCGCCGCCCCGTGGCGGGACGTCGTCGTCGCCGACCGCCTCGACGGCGACCAGCGACGCGAGTTTTCGGCGGCTTTCTTCCTCGAGATCTGCCGCGTCCGTCGGCAGGTCGAACTCGTCGAGCAGGTCCGCCGCGGCGTCCCGGTCGCCCGAGACCGGCAGGTGGACGAGCGTCGAATGGGCCAGTCCGTCGGCGAGGTCGGTCGTCGGGAGCGCGAGTCCGGGTCGGCGCTCGAAGCCTGCGTCCGCGACGAATTCGGTGACGGGACTGTCCGCGACCCGCCCGTCGGCGTGGACGCCCGCGAGTGCGAGCGCGAGGAGGTCGTCGCCGCCTGCACCGCTCTCTCGGCCGCTCGCACCGACAACGCCGAGTTCGCGGGCGGCGGCGAAGGCGGTCTCACTCGCGGGACGCGCGGTCCCGGGCAGGTGCAGATCTGCGCTCGCGTCACTGCGTCCGACGGCGACGGTGCAGTCTGCGTCGGTGCCGCGGGCTGCGTCGACCGCCAGCGGTGCGAGACTCACCTGGAACGGGCGGTCGAGCGCCGCGAGCGTCCGTGCGAGGACCGCCCCCGCCGCCAGTCCGTCGCCGGTCGTCGCACCGACTATCCGGACGAAGCCGGCGTCGTCGACGCGGCCGGCGACGTCACTGGCGGTGGGCTGGTCCACGTCGCTGCGCTCGGGCCCGGTGGTCGACATTCCTTACTCGAGCAGGTCGACGGCGACGTCGTAGCTGTAGGTGAACTCCTCGTCGAGTTCGTCGCCGCGGTAGTAGTCGACGAGTCGGCGGATCTTCGACTCCGCGTTCTGGAGTGCCCGCTTGTTCTGGTGGTCGCCGGGGTTCTCGTCCATGTGCTCGCGCAGTCGGACAGCCCGCTCCATGAGGTTACGCAGGTCCTCGGGGATCTCGGGGTCGGCGTCGTTGTCTTCGAGGATCTCTGTGACTTTCTTGCCTGTCGCGAGCGAGACGTCCGGGACGGGTGTCCCGCCGACACCCTCGTCGCGGAGTTTGACGCCGATCTCGCTGGGGCTGTGACCAGCCTCGGCGAGTTCGACGACCCGCTCTTCGATGGCTGCTTCCTCGACGTCGCTCCACTCCGGTGGTTCCGTTGCCGCCGGCTTGTCCGAGTCGGACGAGCCGCGACGGCGTGTGTGCATTCGTGCCATGTGTTGGTTGGAACGCTACGTACCGCTGTCCGCCTGACGGCGGCGCCGCGATGCGCCTGCTCGGCGCGAACACGGCCGCAATCCCGAGCCACGCAAGCGCGTGGCGAGTCAGATTTGCGGTCGTGCGTTCCCACCCAAACCTCGGCGCTCGCACATTAAACCGTTTCTACTCCGGTCTCTCTACCCGGTCGAACCCCGATCGTTCTCCCTCGGGACTACTTTGGCTATCACGCGTGATAATCCCTGCAGTCGGTTTATGAGTCGGGGGGTCGAACCGCGAGCAGATGAGGCAGACGGGCGATCGCCGGGGGGCGAACACGAGCCGTGGACAGGCCGGGCCGTTGAGTTACGCGCTGGTCTTCGCGATGATATTGACGGGGGCGACAGTCGTCCTCGCGACCGGCGGGATAGCGCTGAGCGACGCACAGGACAGCGCGGAGGCCCAGCGGGCCGAACACACGATGACACTGTTCGACTCCCGGGCGGCGATGGTCGCCCTCGGCGAGTCGGGCTCTCAATCAGTGTCGTTCGGGCAGGACAGCGGGATATTCGAGACCCGACCGACCGACGGCTACCTGATGATCAAACACACGAACTACGACGGGGCGGGGGCGGACATCGAACTCTACAAGGAGGCGCTGGGTGCCGTCGTCTACGAGAACGGCGAGCGGGAACTCGCCTATCAGGGTGGCGGGATCTGGCGGAAGGACGCCCAGGGCGACGCCCAGGTCATCTCACCCCCGGAGTTTCACTACCGCGGCGCAACGCTGACGCTACCGGTGGTCCGCGTCGACGGCCACGCGAGCGGGTCCGGGAGCGTGACTGCCCGGATCACCGGCGCAACCCGTGCGGAGATAGTCTATCCAGACGCTTCCGAGACGTATCCGGGCCCGAGCCGGCAGTACTTGAACCCGATCCGGGAAGGAGAGGTTTCGGTCTACGTCAAGAGCGACTACTACCGCGGGTGGGCGACGTACTTCCGCGAGCGGACCGAGGGGGAAGTAACCGTCTTCGACAGCAACCAGACGGTCAAGGTCAAGCTCAAGTCCATCGGGGGCGCACCCGGGGAGTTCGACATGCCTGACGAGGGGAGTTCGCTTCCCGTCGAGGGGTTTGGCGGTCCACTCAACGAGTTCGAAATCACACTCACAGCCACAAAAACCGGGAACGGGAACGGAAAAGGGAGACAGTTCACCGAAAGCCACTGGTCCTTTTTCAGCGATCAGGGCGGTGACCAGTTCGAGATCCATATCAAAACCGATGGCTCGACCAAATGTACCAGCGACGATCCATCGGGTGACCTAGATGGTGACGTCGGGCTTAGCGTCTACTACTATAACTCGAGTACTGACACCTCCCATGAATGGGTGAACTCCGGCATCGATCCCAACGACCCCGACACCGCGATCGACGCAGACTGTGAGAACAAGCAGCTCGCTATCGATTTCATGAGCGAGAACACGAATCTTACCTACGAGGACATAGACGACGTGGAAAACGTGCCGGGTGGCAGCAATAAGTGGGAGTTTGGTGACAATATCAACAGTAGAGAAGCCCCGGCCACGCTCACCGATCATCCAGAGGGGTTCGCAAAGGGTGAGGAGGACAGCGTAAAGGACGTTCTAAATTATTACATGTCCCGGATGGGAATCAATTACGACTTGACAGTCACAGACGGACCAGGTAATAACAATAATAATAACAACGGGAAAGGATCGGGGAGAATCGACGAGGGAGAGTCCTACGGGACGCTCCTCTACGATGAGGACGCCAGCGGGCAATACATCACGTACCTCCACGTCACCGACAACGAAATCACCGTCACTATCGACAGCTGACTTCGGTGGGGATGACTGGCTACGGTTTCCGACCTGCTTCTATCACAGCGTCTCTCATCGTACCGGGTGTCACGAGTCTGCAATAACGATGGACGGGAACACCTTCTGACGTTCACACGGACTGCTGTGACTGACCACTGGCGTTGGTCGGCCCGGTCTGGCTACGTCGGGCGATAACACACTGTATCAGCCCTCGATAGAGACATCGATGCGTGCCAGTGTCACGTAGACGGAATCTCTGTCGGAGAAAGTACACGTAACGGTCTCGGAAGCGGTGCCGGGGAAAGTGACGATCGAGCAGTCGGTGTTCGGGTAGCGTTCGAGGTGCTGGCGCCAGATCTCCGCTCGGGGCGTTGTGATGTTTAGCCTGAGTTCGTCGTACGTGTCGGTCTCTTCGCCAAGCACCACTTCCGAACTGACACCGACTGCTCGGACTCTGACGGTCGTACCGCCAACCTGTCTCTGAGGTGCCCGCAGCTGGACGAGACGTATGACCGTCCGTTCACTGTCGTACTGAGAAGGGAACCCGTCGATGACGACACCGCCGTCATTTTCCTGTCGGAGTATTGCCCCGGACGAATAGACAACTTCGGTGTCCTTGGTCCCCTGCCAGATGATCGGGTCCGACTCTATAACGAAGACGAACCGGTCATTCGTCGTTGTATTCCGTGCTGTGACGTTCATTATGACGGTCCCGGTCGTCCGGAGGCTGGCCTCGCTGAGACTGATCTCGGTCGCGCGACTCGGCGCATCCTTGGCGTGGACGTCGCGCATGTTGTCGGCCAGCACGTCGAAGGCCCGCTCGGCGTTGTTCACCTGCTCGGCGTTCCGGGCGCTGTCCAGTGACGTGAACCCGGCCACCGAGATGATGCCCACCATCGACACGACGAGGCTGAACACTAAGACGTAGCCGACGACGTCGCTGATACCGCGCCGACCGAACTCGGCCCCGACCCGGGCTGGCTGGTCACGCATAGCGGTCACCTCGCCCGATTTCGATCTCGCCGCCTGTCGTATACTCGACCACGACGAACCCGCCGTTGAATTTCGTCGGTGCGACCGCAGTCTCGTTGGTCAGGTCGACCTCGACCTCGACTGGTGCCTCCTGGCTGGACAGCAGGAGGTCCGGGTTCTCGTCGTCGGTCACGTTGATCGTGTAGCCCGACCGTGCTACCGTCGAGGGGAGCGCCCGCTCGATGCGCACTTCCCCGTCGGTAGAGGCGACGGCGAGTCGGTCGGCGGCCTCGATGTCGGCGGCGAGTTGCTGGCCGATGACCCGCAGTTCCGACTGCTGGGCGCGGTCACGCTGGTCGGTGATGTAGTCCCCGCCCGCGATGAGCAGCCCCGTGATCAGGAGAAAGGCGACGGCCAGGCCCAGCGTGTAGTCCAGCGCGATCGACTGACCGCGCGGATCCGACCGCGGTCCGGCGGTGCTACGCATCGTCCCCTCCCGGTTCGGCCTTCCGTTCGGTTTCGAAGTACAGGTCGCCCGAGTCGTAGGTGACCCGAACCGTCGCGTCGTAGATGGCCGTCCTCGTGACCGGTGGGGCGTCGCCGGTCGAGTTGTACACTATATCGACTGATCCCTGCCCCTTGGCTGCCATCAGTCGGTAGGTCCCGTAGACGTTGTCGGCGTTCTCGTACTCGACCTGGCGGATAGTCGAAATGTCCTCCCCGAATCGAAGGGCGGCACACTCCGTGCCCCCGAAGGTACCCGCGGAGACGTTGATCCAGAACGGGTTCCCGTCGTCGGCGATGCTACACGTCCTGGTGTTGTCGTTCCCGTCGGTGACGTCGACGACGTAGTTAGTCCCGCTGGGGCCGTCGGCGCCGTAGTTGTCGTGATAGACCGCCATCTCCCAGGTTTCGCCCGCACCGTCGGAGGCGACGACGGTGAAGTTGCGTACCGGTTCGGAAGTGTTGACGTTCTGTAACTGGTCCGGGTCGGTCACCTGGATCCGGAACGCCCGGGCGCCGTCGCTGTCAGAGAACAGCAGCCAGTTCCGGAGGTCCGTCGAACTGTTGAAATCGCGCTCCTGGTAGGACTGGTCGATCCAGGTCCCGCTCCGATGAGAGACGTACTCGACACGCAGGACACCGCCGTCTGTGAGCTGCTGTGTGCCCGTCAGTCGCTCGATATCCGCGATTCCCGACCTGAGTTCGCCTATCAGTGTCGAGTTGTCGGTCGTGTTGTGCTCGTTCGCGTAGCCGATCACGTTTTCGGTCCCGGCCGCCACGTCGTTGGCCGTCGCGACCGCGTGGGTCGTGCGAGTCCCCTCACCGCGGGTCGCCAGGTTCTCCGCGTAGATGACCGAGTTCAACAGGAACGCGAACGCGACGAAGATCGCCGCGAGGACGAACCCTGCGAGCAGGAGTAACTGCGCCCGGTCACGGCCGCTTGCGTCCCTCGAGTGTTCGTCGCCGGGCCTCAGATGCGCCACGCGACCACCTCCACTCGCAGGCTGTTGTAGACGCTCCCGTTGACCACGTCGGGAGCATAGAACGACGAGGTCTCCGCAATCCGCGTGCCCGTCCGGTCACCGTCCGAGTCCCGGAGGATGGCGTCGTTCGAGACGACGACCGTGCGGGTGGCGCGGACTGCGTTGTCGCTGGGCTCGCCCACGTAGACCATCCGCTGGCGCCGTGTGGTGCTCCCGTCGCCCGCCTGGAAACTCACGTGCACGTTGTAGGCGATGCCACGCGTCCCGAACGCACGGTCCAGCGCGTCCCCGAAGTCGTTGTCCGGGGGCCCGCGGGTGTAGTAACGCCCGTTAGTCGCGTCGTGGAACCGATCGCCCGTCGCGTTCCAGAGCAGTACCGCCCGTTCGAGCGTCCCGTCGTCGGCCGCCCCCGCTAGCACCCCCTCGGCGACCGCATGCTGCTGGTTCTCGACGTGCTGACTGGACGTACTCGCCGACAGCGGCGTCACCGACGTCATCTGCAGGGCGAAGATGACGCTCGTCAACAACAGCATCGCCGCCACCACCGCCTCCAGCGTGTGGACCTGCCCTCTGGCCCGGCCGGCCAACCCCGGCCGGTCGGTCGTGTCCCCGGTCCCCGCCCGCGAGCGGGTCGTCGGCTCCATTCACCACACCTCCACGCGCATCGTCACGTCCGTCCCGTCTACCGCGACGAACCGTCGGGCAGTGACGGTGTCGGTGGTGCTCCCCGGCGGTCTCGGTCCGGCGGTGAACACGGTGTCACAGTCGCTCGACGTCTGCTCGACGATGCGCTCGCCTGCACTGTGCCAGCACAGCGTCTCCTTTTCCGGCCCGCCTGCGACGTCTGCCTGCATCGTGACGTTGACTCGTTTCCAGTGTTTGACCCCGACTCGCTCGGTCAGGTTCGCCCCCGAGTGCCGGCAGTGACTCGGGCTGGTGTCGTCGAAAAACGCTACCGTACAGGCCGCGTTGAGGACGTGTGGCGTATGCTGCTGGGCGAGCAACCCCTCGGCGAGGCTGTCCCCGACGCGGTCGGCGACGCCGATGTTCTCCTGGGATCCCTCGATGAACGGCTGCATCGTCCCCGAGACGAACACCAGGACGCCGATGAGCGCGAGCAAGAACAGGCTCGCCCCCAGCGCGAAATCCAGCGTCGTCTGTCCGCGCTCGATGCGGCTTTCCCCGCCGAACCGCTCCGCGACGCCGTTTCGCCCGCCCGCCTCTGTTCCCCGGTGGGGCGTGGGCGCTCCGCGTGAGTCGCGCTCTGTCTTCGACTCGCTGTCCGATACACTTGCTCTCATCCGTTGAAGTGACGACACCTGTCCATAGATCGTTCTCGTGCGTGCCTTCCCCCTGGCTTGCAACGTTGATCCGTCTAACGCCGAAGACCACTTTATCAGTTGCCCCTTCGTTACCGTCTGTGATAACCGGGCCGCCGTCGATCCGGCTCCGTGGCTCGACCCGGACTCGCTCCGATGGTTCGATGGGTTTATCAGAACCGGTCGGCAACCCTGAGATGCTGCGGGCTCGTAGATCAGAGGTAGATCACTCCCTTGGCATGGGAGAGGCCCCGGGTTCAAATCCCGGCGAGTCCATCCGAATTTCTCGGCTGTGACCAGGGTTCACGACTGCAAGGTACGGACTCTGAAACAGCTGGATTCGCCACTTCTGGGCTGAAGAACACTCCCTGGCAGAAGAGAGTTCATCAGGATTGCGGATGCGGGTCACCGCCGTCTTGCGATTCTGAGAGGGAACAGAGGTGGTCGGCGTGAGCATCCGCGAGGACCGTGTCGACCGCTCACTCCCCATCTGTGAGTTGTGTGGCTGCGAAATCGACCGCCCAAGAAAGCGCTGCGCGGCGCTCGACGACGGGAGGTGTCAGCCGTGATCCGAACGCAGACCGCGAGGGCCGTTCACTGTTCCAAGGTTACCTCGGCCCTCAGCGGCGACGCGTTCCAAGATTTGGAACCCCGACCCAAGGAGGTGGTCGGGCTTGCGTAACGTCTCACGGCATCGCAATGAGCGTTACGCCGTCGATTCTTTGAGTGCGTGTCAGGCTCTCGCCAGTTCAACAACTCGAAGCGGTGATCGAGAGGTCGCTCCCGTCCTCGACGAACCGCTCGCGAACGATGTGTCGGGGTGGAGGGCGTGAGTCGAAATACCCGGAGGGGTGCGGCTCTGAATCACGTCCGCGTCAGTCGGTTGTACGACGTTGAGAAGGACGAGCCGATCCCGTGCTACTGGCACCATGGCCAGCGCGTCTCGGGGAGTCAGGACGACACCGAAAGGACGAGCGAAAACAGCAACCGGGGGGCCTGAGTCGTGTCTCGCCACGCCAAGGCTGCCCCGCACGAAGGCAACGTCCGATTCACGATCGGAGTTCACCCCGACGACCACGTAACTGACCACGGGCTTGGTCCCTACTATGCCATGGACAGCCTCCTCAAAGACTGGGGCGACCGCTGGCAGACAGAGGGAAAACCGACGGAAACAGTTCAGTTCATGGGCGAGCAGTGGGCCACCTGTTTCGATTACTCGAAGAGCGGTCTCGACCCATGGGATCACCCGAAATTCCAGATCCAGCAGGTCCGCGAGTTCCACTTCTATTTCGTCGCGACCGACTCACCCCACTACAGCGGCAAGCGCGCCGACCAGGACGATCGGGTGAAAGGCGGGACGATCACGGTGCGTCCACGCTGGCCTGATCTCAGGTCTAACGGGAAGCCAGTGTCTGTACCCGACTACGGCGCACCATACATCGACGTCCAGGTCCAAGCGTCGAATATTCCCCACGAGGAGTATCTGACCCTCGTGAAGCGCGTGATGACAGCGTACGGTATCGCTGGGCGATATTTCGACCACCCCCATCCGGACAGTCACATCGACGACCTGGCCTACTACGTGCGCCTGTTCCGGGGTCAGAGCGGACCGCTGTACGCCCCGGACGGCCCGATTGCCCGGGCTCACACGCTCATCCAGGGTGACCGGACCGGCTATCGGAAACACGTCGAAGACCACACCAAGATCCCCGGTTACTACGTCACCGCTACTGTCGAGGACGAGAAGGCCGGGGAACTGGTTCGCGGCCATCGGCTCGGGAAGGAACTGAAGCACTACTACCCGAACCATCCCGACGAGTACGAACCGGATCAGGCACCCTACCATCCGAAATTCGAGGTTTCGTACGAGACGAAGCGAACCGAGGAGACAGTGCGATGGAGCGACCTCAAAGACGCTCGTCGTGAACTCGAAGAGACGATTCTGAACAGCCTGGAATGGTGCGGGGTCGCGACAACCGCCGAGAGTGACGTGTTCGTCCCGTTCGATCCCTATTGGCGGCTCGAAAACACTCGCGAGTCTCGGAAACTCGTGAGGTGCCCTCTACCGAAGATCGAGAGCGACCAGGAGCATCGAGTGATGCAGTTGTGGGGCAGGATGACCCAGGCCGACCGAGACGTCACGGAACTACTGTTGACCGACGGTGGGAAGATCTCACCGAAGGAAGCCGCCGAACGGACGGGCAACACCTACCGGACGGTGCGGACGGTCATCGATCGGATGGAGGGACTGATCCGTCACACCTACGGCGAGATGGAACTGGAGTCGAAAAAGATCCAGCAGGAGCTCCTGAAACGGGTTCGAGCAGCTGGCGACTCCTTCGAACAATCTATCGAAAGCGCGACCATGGACCTCGCCGACGCAGTTGACGATCGGCTACCGAGCGCATGGGTCCGCCTCCGTCGCAAGTACGCGATTAGCGAGGTGGACCGACCAGACTGTCGGAAACTGTTGAAGATAGGTTACCAGCCGAGTGACGATATCGAGGCCAGAGAGATCATCCGTGAAATCCAGACAACCTACCGCCAGCACGTCGAATCGAATGTCTACGGTATCCACGTCGTCGTGACGATGGCTGATGGGACTCACAAGCGATGGCGTGACATGCGGGCCGCTTTCCAGAAGTCCGTCGAGCGACACAAGGAACTAGAGCGTCACAACGAGAGGGCGCGGGAGATATTCGACTTTGAGGCCTGGACGGACGCTGGCTGTCCGCCGGCCGACGAGTGGGGCAGCGACGGGTAGCCGCTGTCCTGGTTAGAGGTATCACTATTCCATAGGCCATTTTACCGGTAATTTCAGCCGATATCTGCCCTCAGTTCCAGAACTTACTGCGGGAGGACTCCTGATCGGCTTCCCATTTGGGTGCTGCCGAGAGAGAAAGCGGAACACGCGTTTCCGGTTTCCTCTTACTCGTGTGCCTAAGGGCACAACATCAAAACACCCTTCTATACCCTGTAGAACGGGTAAAACGTCACACCGAACCAGGGTCGGCTTCTCTACCGGGTTACTATCAGATGAGATCCTGTCGAGACAGCGGTTTCGTGGAAATGTCCTCGCTGTTAGAGGCACCCGAACGGTGGCGAAGTCTAAGAAAACGTTTTGTCACTGCGGCATAGGAAAACAGACAGTCAGATGTCCGGGCACACAATGAGTACTACTCCGACACCAGAGCGGTCCCTTGACAGATGGGTGGATGATGACTGACGGAAACTATCCTGTTCTGTTCGAAGCATGCACGCCACGAGACGACGTGCTCGACGGGACACTGCAAGAAGACCAGTTCGCGGCCAGCCTGGCGACTGTTGCCCATTCGCCCGATGATTCCGCACCCGTCTATCGAGACGCCGCCCAGTTCTTCGATATGACCTACCCGACGGACGGGCTGCAAACGCTTCTGAGTAACCTTTCCGGTCGATTTCTCGCGGGTGGCGGGCACGACTCGGGCGGCTATTCGAGTAGTATCCTCTGTCTGGATACCCGGTTCGGCGGCGGGAAGACGCACGACCTCATCGCGTCGTATCACCTCGCGACGAACCCGTCCGAGATTGGCGACCTCGACAGCCATCTGGACGAGAGTGCGGGCGACATCGGTGAGCGCTACCTGACCGCCGTCGAGGACGGACTCTCCGTCGACACCGCAGTCTTCGTCGGGGGGAACGTCGACGCCAGGAACGCACGGAGCGACACGACGGATCCGAACGCCCCGAACACGCGAACGATGTGGGGCGAAATCGCCTACCAGCTCTACGGGCTCGACGGGTACGAATACCTCAAGGAATACGACCAAGACCGCACCGCGCCCGGCGGCAACACGCTGAAAGGCCTCTTCGACCTCGGCGACGGCCCGGCGTTGATCCTTGTCGACGAGATCGCCGCCTATCTCGAAGTCGCATCGGCTGTCGAGGTCGGGACCGCGACGCTCGCGAGCCAGACGCTGGGGTTCGTCCTCTCGCTGCTCGAAACTGCGTCCGAGGTCGACGACGTCACTGTCGTCTACAGCATCGCGGATACGGCCTTCGAGGAGGAGGCAGAGGAGGTCCGGACGCTCGTCGACGAACTCAACCAGATCGGCCGTCGCCAGCACAAGACGGTCACGCCGACGTCCGAGACCGAGGTCGGACAGGTCCTCCAGCACCGCCTCTTCGAACACATCGACGACGGTGCGGCCGAGAAAACCGCGGAGTCGTACTTCCAGTACTACGCCGACAGCGAACGACAGTTCCCACAGGAAGCGACCGACGCGAGTTTCGTCGAGCGCCTCGAACGGGAGTACCCGTTCCACCCGACGGTCGTCGACACACTCACCGAGAAGATCGACACGATTCCGAAATTCCAGCGGACGCGTGGTGCGCTGAAACTGCTCGCCAGAGCGGTCTACTATCGGTGGAACCACCAGCCCGCACACTACGACCGCCACTGGCTCCGGCTGTACGACCTCACGCCGGCGGACGACGCGCCCGACGGCAGCATCGACTCGACGCTCCGCGAGACGCTCTTCGAGTTCGTCGACCTGAGTTCGGCAGTCACTGCGGACATCTACAGCGAGGACGGCACGGCTCACGCACAGCTTGAGGACCGCAAGTGGACAGAGAAGGGAATCCCACCGCTCGGCACGCACCTGACGACCACGGTCCTCTGGCATAGCCTCGCCTTTGGTGAGCAGGCCACCGGACTCACGCGGGCGGGGCTAAACGCCGCGCTCGGTCATCCAGATATTCGGTTCGACAACTACGATTCGGCGCTGGCGGCGCTCGAAGGCGGGGACATGAACGTCGCGTGTTACTACCTCTACGACGAAGAGCGCGTCCGGTTCAAGTCCGACCCGAACCTCATCCGCATCATCGACCAGCGGGTGGACAACACGCCCGACGCACAGGCCCGCAACCGGTTCGAGTCCCGTCTCGAAAACGCCGAGGTCGGAACGGGTGCCTTCGAGACGGTCGTGTTCCCCGAATCGCCCGCCGACCTGCCGGACACGGTGTCCAAACCCCAGCTCGCGGTGATGCACATGGACACCGCGCCGGTCACCGACGGCGGGAGCGAGATCCCAGACAAAGTCGAGACGCTGTATCAGAAGACCGCCTCGAAACACGGCGGGGACACCCAGAGTCGGGTCTACAAGAACTACGTGCTCTTTCTCGCACCGGACGCCGAGCGCATCCAAGGCGCTATCGACGAGGCGCGCCAGCTGGAGGCCATCGAAGCCCTCCTGGACGACTCCCAGCAGACGGCCGATCTCTCGAACGAGCAGATCGAGGAGCTCCGCGAGCGCCGCGACCGGACCCACGGCTTGCTCGGCGAACTCGTCCGTGGCGTCTATCGGCACCTGTACTACGTCGACCGGGACGGCCTTACCCACCTCGCCATCAACGCGACCGAGGCCAACGGCGGGACGACGCTGGTCAACGCTGTCGAGGAGACGCTCGACGACCGACTGATCCGGGCCGATGCCGAGCCGAAAGGTGTGGCGTTCTTCAAACAGAAACTATGGCAGCAGACTCAGGACAGCATGACCACCGAGCAACTGGTCACGCAGTTCGCCAAGAAGCCGGGGCTCCCGTACCTCCTCAACACGAAGCCGCTCCGGAAAACCGTCGCGAAGATGGTCGACGAGGCGGGGTACGCCTACTGGGACAGCACCGCCGGCGAAAAGGGGGTCGCCTACTGGGACGGCGATGCGGACGACGACCCGGAAACGTGGGAGAAAACGGGGGCGTACGCGGAGTCACCGGACGTCGAGACGGCCATCAGCGACACGGACGTGAAGATCGGCGACGACTACGTCGTCTACGTCGATATCGACGCACTCCTCACGGTCCATCACGACGTGATCAGGCCACCGGAGACTCCGAGCGGGACGTGTGCCGAGGAAGGGTGTCCGGTCGAGATCAGCGTCGACCAGCAGTATTGTGCCGAACACGAGCCGGAGATACCGACCTGTAATCGATGCGGGAGAGAGGTATCGGAGGGGTTGACTCCCGAGGGGATCTGTCGCGACTGTGCAGCGCCAAGCGACTGGGACCGGTCGACGAGTCTCATGACTGCCTCGCGGGCGTTCAACGAGGCACGCACCCACGCGCTCGGCGAAGCGTCGGAGAGCGCCCCCGGCATCGACCGGGTCACGATCGAGGTCGGCGGCGACGACCAGCTGTCGAAAGGGTCGTTCATTGCCGGGCGGCAAGCCTTGAAGGACCGGGCGGGGAACGTCACGGTACGGATGCGCTACGAGACGGAGTCGTCGGGCGGGGCGACCTACGAGGCGAGTTTCACCGGCGGACTCGACGAGTTCGACAGGGTGACGAACCAGCCCGACCCGTTCGGTGGTGCCTCGCGGGTCGAGTTGAAGTTCCGGGTCGACTTCGACGAGCCCGAGCCGGTCTCGGGGAGCGAGGAAGACGTGCTCGCGGAGTTGCGCGACGCGCTCGATCAGACGAGCATCGACGTGAAAGTTCAAGCCACAGGGCCGGTCGAACTCCCCGCAGAGATCCAGCAATGACGTCACACTCCACGACGGACGCCGAGGCGGATGCGGAACCGACGGCTCCGCTCCCGGGCGAGGACTTCGGTGTCGACCACTTCGGCAGTAGCGTCTACGGCGGTCGGCCGACGTTCGCCCTGTCCCGCCGTGACGACGCCGACGGCGCGGCGCTGACGCTGTACGAACTCCTGCCTGAGGACCAGGCGAGGACTCGCAGCGAGCGCCTCGAACGGGCGAACCCGAACCGCAGGCTCGTGGTCGAACCCTTCGAGACGGTCTTCGGCGGAGCCAGTGCGACCGTCGAACGGTGGTCGTGGGAGGGCTGGACGGCGGTGAAAGTCCGGCAACTCACCGGGAGTCAACTGCGGGCCGTCCTGCCACTGGTCCGCGAGGCGCTAGACGGAGCCGACCTCGACGACGGCGCAGTCACGAGTTCGGGTGACGGCGAGGCGTTCCTCCCGGAGGCCGTCGGCGTGCGACTCGCGCTGGGGTTCCTCGGCGTGAAGCCGATCCAGCGCGTCGACCGGATGCGGGCGTTCTGTCGCGGTATCGCGCGGATGAGTGACGAGGAGTGTTACTACTGGCACGCGACGTGTCGGTCGCCGTCGAGTCCCAACGGCGAGAAAGCGCTGCGGACGCTGCTGACTGACCATCTCTAAGCATGAGTGAACAACCGATCCAGGACGAGGAGGAGTCGCTGAAACCGCTCGCGATCGAGGGGAAACTGCCGCTGAAAGCAGTCGGGATCGAGAACCTTCGGGAGGCGAATCCGCAGTATCTTCCTCCGCATCGGTACCTTCACCCGTGGTTCGCGAGGCGGCCGACGCCTGTATCACGGTTAGCGGTCCTTGCTTCGACGCTCCCGAAAAACACCACATCCGACCAACTGCTACAGTGGATGCAGATTGGACCAGATCGGGAGATCGATGATCCCCTGAGCGATTACGTCGAACGGAAGAAGGCAACTGAATCGGAACGTAGTGGGAACCTCGAAAATCACTATGGATACCCTCGGCCATTTACTCAATCACCCACGGATCCGGAGCGATCAGAGATACACAAAATTCTCAGAGAACACTGGGATGGTGACTTACCCTCTGTCTTAGATCCGACAGCGGGTGGTGGTGTGATTCCCTATGAATCGCTTCGATATGGGCTTCCAACTCATGCGAACGAACTGAATCCGATACCGTCCCTAATTCTGAAGGTTCTTCTGGAATACGCACCGGGAATTGGCGATATTCAGCAAACCGTCCGGAATTGGGGCGAGAAGATAGATAGGCGAGCGAAGCCTGAGGTGCAAAAATACTTCCCGAGTCAACGAGAGGGGCAAACTCCAGATAACTACGTCTGTACCTATCACATACAATGTAATTCCTGTGGGACAGACATTCCGCTAGTTCCAAAATGGTGGATTCGAACTAGGAGTGATGGTATCCGAGTGGTTGCCCGTCCAGAAAAACAAGATAACGGTAGCATAGATTATTCAGTCATAGTTGACCCTACCGAGGAGGAACTCACGGGTTTCACTCCCGGAGATGGTCCAGTTTCCAGAGGAGGTGACGCTGAGTGCTTGAGCTGTGGTGTCGTTACTGAAGACGATGAAGTTCGATCTCGAATAAAGAACGGCGATTTTGAATACCGCCCGTACTGTGTCCGCTATCTCAAAAGCGGTGGTGACCACGGATTTCGGTCTCCAACGGATGCTGATATTGAAACCCTGGAAAAAGCACGTGAGAGAATTGAATCTAACTTTGAATTATCTTCGCTGCTCAACACACCAATTCCAGAGGGGAACAAATCAACAGAATTATTGAATTATGGAATCTCTGAGTGGCGGCATATGTTTTCGCCACGGCAACTGGTATCCCATTATGAGTATTTATCGGCTTTCCAGTACTATGAAGAAGAGGTCTACAACCAACATGACCAGGAGACGGCAGAAGCAACCTTAACTCTCCTCTCTTTCGCTGCAAGCCAGACGATCAATTATAATTGCCGCCTTTCTTCATGGCATCATGGGAAAGGATACCCGAACCCGCTATTAAAGGGTAAAAACTACGCGTTCAAACGTGTGTTTGTCGAAAATAACATCTCTGTCGGAGGGGTGGATTTCTTATCACACCTTGACAAGATTCTGGATTCATACAATGAAATAGTCTCATATCTCCCTGAGAACTCAGATATGGCAAATGTGATGACTACTGATGCTGCGGAACTTCCTTTCGATGACGATGAACTACAAGTAATCGTGAGCGATCCCCCATATTATAGCAGCATAATGTACGCTGAACTCTCCGACGTGTTCTATGTCTGGTTGCGGGAATATCTCGGTGACACATTCCCAGATCTCTTTACTTCTGAGTTGACAGACAAGTCCGAAGAAGCCGTTGCCAATCCTGACCGGTTTGAATCCGTAGCCAGTGACTCAAATTCAAAGACTGCGCTTGCGAACGAGTTCTATGAAAGCAAAATGAGTCAAATATTTTCGGAGATGTATCGAGTTTTAGAACGGGGTGGCGTGATGACAGTAATGTTCACGCATAAAGAGACCGATGCATGGGATACATTGACTATGTCGCTCATCAACTCCGGATTTACGATTACCTCTACTCATCCAATCACTAGTGAGATGCCTCAGCGAGCAGGGATGCAACAGAGCGCATCTGCAGATAGTACCCTCGGTACTTCCCAATCGGTGTGAGAGCCGAAGCTAAATCGTCGCTCTGAATGAGGAGGATGTCTGGTTGAGATGATGTGTTCACGATCCCCCAACCAGACGGCGAACTTTCGGCCCGGGACGTCAAAGAACTAGCGGCTGGCCTCGTTACACAGCTCCCGATGGAAGGAATCGAGGGTTCGCCCCTCGATTCCGACGATATTTGGGCTGTCGTCATCCTCGCAGCCGTCAATCAGACCTCTGTGTGGGAGGTCTGCGACGAGACAGACGACACACCCTGCGACGATACCACCATGGACTGGTTGCACACTCTCGACCGAGGCTGGCTCGAATTCGTCGCCAACCTCTTGTTTAGACGTCTCGCCATGACGATTCTCGACCCTGACCGGTCGAGAATCGTCTCCGTCGACTTCGTAGATAATCCCTATCATGGCACCTACGCCGACGATGCCGGTGAACTCTGTCGGATGGGTGCCAAAGACGGTACCACTACGTGTCACCGTTACTGCACCGCTTATCTCGTCTCAAACGGCAAACCAGTCACGCTGGCCATGACCGCCGTCCGTAGCGACGAAAAAGAGGCCGACGCGGTCGAGCGTGTCCTCGACCGCGTCGCCGCCTATCCCTTCGAAATCGACCTCTTGCTCGCTGATCGCGGCTTCTACAACGAACGCGTCATCCGCCGAGCCCGGGAGATCGCTGCAACCGTCGTTCCTGTCCAGAACAAGGGCGACCGCCTCCAGGACAAACTTGACACGCACTGCTCGTACATGACGACCTATCGGATGTACAAAGACCGCGAGCGGGAACTGGATTTCCCGCTCGCGGTCGCTGTCTCCTATCACGCCGGCGATCGAGGCAAACACGGCGAAGTCGTTCGAGGGTACGTAGCGTGTGGCCTAGCCGACCATACGGCCAAAGAGGTCGAACGATTCTACCGGAAACGCTCGGCGATAGAGACGAGTTATCGGCTGTTTCGTCAGGCACGAGCAACCACGACGACACAGGATCCGATCGTTCGGTTTGCGTTCGTGCTGGTGAGTTTCCTACTGGAGAACCTCTGGGTGGTATTACGATGGGCGGTCGTCGCCCGCCCACGCAGGGGCGGGCGCGACCTCCCCACTGAGTTCACGTTCACGACCTTCTGTGACTGGATCAGACACGTCCTCGAAGAGGAACTGAACAAGCAGTGGTCGATCGAGATGAACGGTGTCGGCGTGCCTGACTCCTACGGGACGGCCGCGGGCTGAGGCCAGCCCGCGGCCTGGGACTGCCCGTCGTGAGCGATAGCTCTCATCTGAAACCTCGAAATAACCGCTAAGAGTGCATTCTTCCCTCTCAGAACGCGGTCGAAGTGGATGCAACCAAATAGACAACGACGATCACTGGAGAAACTCACGGATTCAGTGACTCGCCGAAATCTCGATTGGGAAGTAACGAGAGTCCCCCGCTCATCCCGAAAATCTTCGATTTTCGGAGACAGCGACCGCGAGCTGCGAGGCGCTACGCGCCTCTAACGCGAGCGAGGAGCGAAGCGACTCGCGAGCGCGCCGAGGGCTTCCATCTCACGATCACGAGTACAGTCGAAACGATTGCGACTGCGGTTGCGGCAGCTGTACCGACTCGAAACGCACCACGTACTCGACGGCTGTCACGAAGCAGCATTCGGGACGATCACTCGGACGAGGACGAGTCACGCTTGGACACACTCTTCGGGTCGTACGTGACAGATTCGATCTCACCGCGCCAGTAGGGATAGTCACCGTCGGGAAGCGTCCACTCGATTTCGGCCTGGGTCGGAACGCGAACGCCCTCGAACTGCTCGTAGGCGCCGAGATAGCCCGTCCAGGGGGCGACGTCGTCGTCCTCCTGGCGGTAGCGCGCCTCTGCGTGGACGCGTTCGACCCGCCAGTCGTCGAAGTGAAAGACGAGCGACGCCGTCGTATCGCCGTCTTCGAGCGTCGCTCTGGCGGACTGGTCGTCGATCGCTTCCCACTTGACGCCCGCGCCGGGGAGCAGCGCACTCGGAACCCAGACGCCCTCGGCGAGATATCTGAGCAGTTCGCTCTCGTTCAGTTCCGGGGAGGGTGCGGCCGCCGAGACGGTCAGCGCCGACAGCAGTTTCGCCCGGAGGGACCCCTCGCCGTCGACGTAGGCGTCGACGACCCGGACCGGAACCAGGGGCGCGAATCGGACGGTGGCATCCCAGACGAATCCGGGGGGATCGACGGTGACGTACTGGGTCCCGCTGAACGGTTTCCAGGTGTCGCCGAGCAAGAGCGTGCCGTGTTGTTCGATACGAGCCGTCCGGGCCCGCGGCTGGCCCTCGGTGAGAACCGCGTCGAAGTACGTCCGGACGGGGTCGGGTAGTTCTTCGACGTTCTCGCGCGTGTAGACCCGTTCGCTCTCGGTTTCGGTACTCGACCGCGTGCGCAGTTCGTCGACGGCAGCCGCGACGTCGCGGTCGAAGCGACGCCGGCGCATCACGACGGCACCGACGACGGCGAGTACGGCGACACCGAGCATCGCGAGTGCGAGCGTCGCCGGGGCGAGCGGAGCCAGCACCTGCACGGGGATCGGGAGTACCGGAGCGAGCACGGGCAGTGCCATGCTATCGGTATCCGGAGCCACCGACATGAGGGTACTGGCCGCCTTCTGTCGCCGGCCCGTGGACCGTGACGGATTCCCGGAAGGTGACAAACTGGCGATTAATTATGTTGGATGCGGTCGAACTGGCGAACGCAATGGCACTCCTGACAGACAGCGCCGCCGTCGTCACCGGCGGCAGTTCCGGTATCGGTCGTGGTATCGCGCTCGAATTCGCCCGCCAGGGCGCCGACGTCGTCGTCGCGGACGTCCGTGAAGGGCCCAAAGAGGAGGGTGACCCGACACACGACGTAATCGAGGCAGAGACCGACCGCGAGGCGACGTTCGTCGACTGTGACGTCACCTCGGTCGCGGATCTGGACGCGGCCGTCGAGGCAGCCGAGGCCTTCGGCGGGGTCGACGTCATGGTCAACAACGCGGGGATCTGGCGGCCCGAAGAGTTCCTCGAAGTCACCGAGGAGGAGTACGAACAGCTCATGGACATCAACACGAAGGGGACGTACTTCGGCTGCCAGGTCGCCGCCCAGCGGATGGTCGAATCGGGTGGCGGGAGCATCGTCAACGTCTCCAGCATCAACGGCCTCTTCGGCAACGGCGGTCACCCCACTTACAGCGTCTCGAAGGGCGGGATCGCACTGCTGACGTACTCGTTGGCCCACGGACTCGGGAGCGAGGGGATCCGCGTCAACGCGATCCATCCCGGCGCGATCAACACGAAGATCGGGCCGGAGGGCGCCGAGCAGACGAGCGAGGAACAGATGTCTCAACTCAGACAGATGATCCCGCTCGGCCGGCAGGGTGAACCCGAAGACGTCGCCGGCGCGGCCGTCTTCCTGGCGAGCGACCTCGGGAGCTACGTCACCGGCGAGTCGCTCGTCGTCGACGGCGGCTGGACCTCCTGGCGCTGACGGACGGCGTTTCAGCCACTGGCGCCTCAGTTGTTTCCGCGGTTTCCGCCGCCGCCGTTGTTTCCACGGTCTCCGCCGCTGACGGTCCGCTGGACACTCACGGCGTTTCCGGCCTCGTCGACGACCGTGACGACGATGCGGTACTCGTCGCGGACGTTGTTCCGGCCCTCCACCCGGAGACGACCTGTCTGTGAGGTGCTCTCGCCGCTGATCGGCGCGGTGGCGCTGTCGAGGACCGTCCCGTCGAGCGCTTCGAGCGTGAACGTGACCTCCCGGAGGTCACCGTTGGGGTCCGAGACGTCCACCGAGACGTCGTACTGGTCGACGTTCCCGCCGCCTTGGTTCGTCCTTGACAGGTCCGAGATACTGACGCTCGGGTCGGGACTCTCACTGCCGGTTTCGCCACCGCCGGTCCCGTTGCCCGCCTCGCCGCCACCACCAGTCCCGTTTCCGGTCTCGCCGCCAGTGCCGCCTTCGCCGCCGTCAGGTGGTCCCTCATCGGGCGGCGCTTCGGCCGGCGGGAGCGGGCCGGTCGCCTGCACGTCGAAGGTCACGCGCCGGGCCTCCGCCTCACCGGACCCGAACCGGAGCGTGACGGTGAGGTTCGTCGTCCCCTCGACACGATTGGGCGCCTCGTAGACGAACGACGCGCGCCCGTCCGCGCCGGTGACCGGCGAGACGGCGCCGAGCGTTCCCGTGGACGTGTCGTCTCCGTCGGCATTCGCGACGCTCCCCGAGACGGTGACGTTCGAGACGGGGTTGTCGAAGCGGTCCCGGGCCTCGACGACGAGGCGCTGACGACTCCCCTGGTAGACCGTCGAGCCGTTGCCCACGACGTCGGTGAGGTAGGTCGCCGCCTCGTCGCTCGCGCCCGACCCGACGGCCACCTCGCCGAGACGGAACTCGTACATCGTGTTCGCCTCCAGTTCCAGCGTCAGTTCGCCACAGGGGGCGGGCGGGTCGTTCGCACAGTCGTAATCGGCGACGTACCGGTCGCTCGCCGTGTCGTTGGGGTCGTACTCGGCGGCGAGCGCTTCCGCCCAGACGTCCTCGGGGATCTGCGTCGGGACTGATATCGTGACCGGGTCGTCGCCCGCGGACACGGTGACGGTCCGGGCCGGGGCACTCGTCGGGCGCACCGACACCGGGAGGACGTCCACGCGACTCGTCGAGCGGTTGCCGTCGAAGGCGACGAGCGTGACCCGGCGACCGTCGACGAGCGAGGGCTCGGTCACCGGGAGCGTCCGCTCGCCGAAGCGGTTGACCGTCCCCCACGGCTCGATACGCGTCACCGGTGCCGACCCGTACTCGTGATAGCCAGCACGGTAGACCAGCGCCGTCGTCGGGAACTCTCTGACACTCCCGTTCCAGACGTCGCCGGTCTCGCCGGTCGCACTGGCGCCCGAGACCGTGACGACACCCCGGTCGGCCGTCCGCAGACTCCCCGAGACGGGCGCGGGGTTGACGAACAGCGGCCGCGTCGGGTAGCGCATGCCGGCCTCGACGCGGACGGTCTGGCCGAGGCCCGTGGCGGCCGTTCGGTCGACGGCTGCCGAGATTCCGACCAGGTCAGACTGAACGCGCTCGCTGTGGCGGAACTCGACCTGCTCGTTGAGCGCCGGCACCGCCGTGACCTGCAGCGTCGCGACCAGCATGACGCCGATGGCAAAGAGGAGCAGGGCACCCACGACCGGCGAGACGCCGCGGTCGTCGAGCGCGAACGCTCCTCTCTCGGAGTGGGGTTCTCGTGACATGGTTAGACCAGTAGCGCGAACGTAGCGACGGTTATCACGACGAGGGAGATGCCGTACTTCAGCCCGCTCTTGAGGTCGTTCTCGGCGAGTTTGCCGGCGAGGAGCCCGGTGCCGAACCCCTGGACGAGCGCCGAGTGGAAAAAGAGCACCTCGAAGGCGTCGACGGGGACGTCCGCACCCAGCGGAGCGCCGGTCGTCGCCGACGTCTCCGGGAGTTCCGGGAGCGCCTCCAGGGGTGCGAGATAGCTCCGACTGAGCAGTGTGACCACGAGCAGGTAGACGAGAAAGCCGAGGACGACGATAGCGACGTACGAGCTGACCGCACGGCGGCGCGCCCGACGGAGTTTCGCCCGCGCCCTGGTGTCGGTCGCGGCCACCTCCAGCAGTTCGTGGAGGTCGCCACTCGCCTGGCTCCCGTCGGCGACCAGCCGGACCGTCCGGGTCAGTTCGGGCACGCGGATCCGGCCGGCGAACCCGACCAGCGCCGCCGGGAGGTCGTGGTTCCAGGCCAGGTCGTTGCGGACCGTCCGCAACTCGGTCGCGAGGGTTCCGGTAGTCCATCGAACTACCAGGTCGAAGCCGTCGACGACGCCGATACCCATCCGGTTGGCGCTGGCCAGGATCGAGAGGACGTCGGGGAACCGCTCGGTGAGGACGAGTCGCCGCCGGCGCTCGCGCTCGTGCAAGACTGCCAGCGGGACCGTCGCCACGAGCAGGGGTGCGACGGCCACTCCGACCGTCGTCGCTACTGGACTGTCGAGAAGCGCAGCTATCGTCGGCTGGACGGTGTCGGTCGCGATGGCCAGTCCCGCGATAGCGAGGCCGATCGGGACCGTGAGTACGAGCGAGGCAGTCGGCCGGCGGCCCATCGTCGCGAGCGGTCGGCCGACGAGTTCACGGAGTCGCTGGCGTCGCGAGGCGTGTTCGTAGCGCTCGTAGCGCTCGTCGTCGGCGCGCACACCCGGCGACACGCTCCTCCGGGAGGTCTCCCGGACGATTGCCGGCTGTTCGTACGGCGCCGACAGCAGGTCGATCAGGAGGAGAAAGAACACCATCGCCAGCGGGAAGACGAGATAGACGAGCAGCGTCGTCTCGCGCACGGTACTGGAGCCGAGCGAACTCACGACGAGCATGACGACGAGGAGAAAGAGCGGCGTCGCGACGAACGCGACGACGAACAACTCGCTGAGCGTTCCGAGCGTCTCGATGAACGAGGTCTGCTCGTCGAGGGCCTCGTCGAGGTACTCCCTGGACTGGTTTTCGAGGAACGATTCGAGGTCGCCCCCCGACTCCAGCACCGAGAGCAGGTCGTCGAGGAAACGCTGGAGGGAGTCACTCGGAGTCAGCCCGCGGACGTTGCCCAGCGCCTGCGGGAGGTCGTTGCCGAACAGATCCATCTCGCGGACGACGACGTCGAACTCGTTCGAGACTTCGCCGTAGACCGCGTCGGCCGCCGCCAGACGCCGGCAGACGTCCGCGAAGTTCATGCCGCCGTTCGACAGCGCGTACGTGTAGGTGATGGCATAGGGCAGCGTCAGTGCGATCTCGCGGCGCCGCGCCGCGATGGCCCGTCGCGGGAGGTAGTAGTTGCGCGCGACCCACGCCGTCGCCGCGCCCACTGCTCCCCCCACGAGCACGGCGGCGAGGCCGGGGAGAAGGGACGGCCAGGCCAGCGCTCCACCGCCCGCCGCACCGCTCGCGGCCCCACTGCCCGTCGCGCCACTCACCGCACTACTGCCCGCCGCTGTGCCCGCCGCCTCCGCTCCCGTCCCCAGCGCGACGAGTGCCGGCCAGACCGCCAGCAGCGCGACGCCGAGGACGGCCCCCGCGACGGCGGCGACCGCGGCGACGCGGACGCTCGTCACGAGATACTCGTCGTACGTGACGCCGATCCGGGCCTGTTTGAGTCGGCGCTGGAGCGCGGTGTAGCGTTCGGGCCGGGTCTTGAAGAACGCGCGGACCCACCCGTAGGCCGCGCGGAGTTCTGTGGTGTCCGCTCGCCGCCCCGTCTCTCCGCCCGGCGTTCGTTGCCCGAGCGCCGCTTCCGGTTCGGGTTCGAGGTCCGCCTCGTCGTGGCCGGGGCTGCCGTAGCCTTCCGACCCGAACCCGATACCGTCACCGCCGAGCAAGCCGTCCGCGCCGTCGAGTATCCCGCCGGAATCTCCTGTCTCCCTCTCGTTGCTCCCGTCGTCCTCGCCCTCCTCGTCTTCGTCGGTGTCGAGTGAGACCGAAACGGGGTCCTCGAGCGCGTCGGCGAGGACGGCTTCCGCGGTCTCCTCGTCGATACCCTCACCACGGAACGGGGCGTCCCCGAGGCTGGTCTCGCCGTCCGAGTACTCGCCGTCGTCGGAGGCGTGGTCGTCCGGGTCGGTACCGTCCTCGGGACCATCGCTCATGGTTCGGTGTCGGTCGTGGGGACGTCCTCGGGGTCGAAGTCGTCGGCGCGGATCGCTTCGAGGACCGGTTCGGGGTTGCGCATGAACGCACGGACCGTCCGGGTCACCTCGTCGTACCCCGTGATATCGTCGTCGAGCAGGTGTTCGAGTACTTCGCGGCGGCGCGCGAGTGCCGTCTCGGCGCGTTCGTCACTCCAGCCGCGCTGGTCGGCGACCTCGTCCAGCACCAGTGAGTCCCGGAGATGCTCCATCGAGTCGGTCGCGGCGTCGTGTTCGTACAGTGTTCGGGTGCGCAGGTCCGTCTCGGCCTCGTCGGCACGGCGCACCTCGACGAGCTGGCGGTTGCGCCGCACACGCTTGCCGCCCTGCTGGACCTGTTGCTGGATCGCGACCAGGTCGAGGTTGGCGATCATCCCCGGCGGGACGTTCAGCGGGTCGTTCTCCAGGCGGCTGAGCATCCCCCGGATAGTGTCGGCGTGGAAGGTCGTGTAGGCCGTGTGTCCGGTGGCGATCGACTGGAAGAACGTGTGTGCGACTTCGCTTTCCGTCCTGATCTCGCCGACGACGAGGAACTCGGGGCGCTGGCGCAGCGCCGACTGCAGGAGGTCGAACATGTCGACGGCGCCGTGTCTGGCGGCGTTGACCGCCTCGCGAGTGATGCTCTGGATCCAGTTGTCGTGGGGCAAGGTGATCTCGGGGGTGTCCTCGATAGAGACGACCTTGCTGTCCGGAGGGATGAAGAGTGACAGGGCGTTGAGCGTCGTCGTCTTGCCCGACCCGGTCCCGCCGGCGACGAGCAGCGACAGGCGGTTCTCGACGGCCAGCCAGAGAAACGCCATCTGCTCCAGCGAGTAGGTCCCCCAGTGGACCAGGTCCACCGGGGTAAAGGGTATCTGTGCGAACTTCCTGATGGTGAAATTCGAGCCTCGGGTGGTGACCTCGCCCCCCAGGGTCAACTGGACGCGTGACCCGTCGGGCAGGCGGGCGTCGACCAGCGGGTCCGCGACAGAGAGGTGTTTGCCCGCTCGCTGGGCCAGGCGGGTGACGTAGGCGTTGAGGCGTTCGGCCTCGAAGGTGAGGTTCGTCCGCAGGTCGCGGTAGTTGTGGTGGTAGACGAAGACGGGGGTGTCGGCGCCGTCACAGGAGATGTCCTCGACGCCGGGGTCGCGCATCACGGGGTCGACCTTGCCGTAGCCGACGACGTCACGGCGGAGGTAGTAGCCCACGGCGGCGAGCGTGCCGTCGTCGACCGTCGCGGCGTGTTCGCGCATGACGCGGGGGAGTTCCTCGTCGAAGACGGTCGCGCGGTCGGCCTCGTCGTCGACGTCCCGGTACATCAGGTCGCTCCGGAGGACGCCCACGAGGTCGTCCCGGACGTACTCCTCGAACTCGTCGAGGGCGGGTTCGACGACGTGATAGCGGTGACTGCTCGTCGCCTCGTCGTAGAGGACGGTCACGTAGGCGTAAGGTTCGGCGACCCAGTAGCGTTCGCGCTCGGCGTAGTCGTCGAGATACGAGAAGTCGAACCACGACTCCGCGACGTACTCCTCGGAAGGTGGCCCGGGGACCGCCTCGGCCTCGTGTTCGTCGAACCACGCGTTCACGTCGTCGACGACCGCCGTCTCGACGGCCTCGCGCGAGGGTTCGAGCGCCGTCGGCGCCGGTTCGTTCTTGTCCTCGTCCTCGCCCGGTTCGACAGCGGCGTCTAGCAGACTGCTCCGTGCGGCCGGTACCTCCGTCTCCGATCCCGTCTCGGTCCCCGTTCCCGTCTCAGTCTCCGTGCCTGTCCCCGTCTCAGTCTTCTCGGGTGGTGACGTGTCGAGGGCCGTCGGTTCGTCGCCGCTCCCGGGTCGGGTCGGGTCGCGGCCCGACCGGTCGTCGTGATCCCCTGACGGTCGGTCGTCCGAACCCCCCTTCGGTCCTGTGTTCGGGTCGTCCGACATCGGTTACGCGACCGAGGGAGTCTCGACAAATAAAACTCCCGCCCCCGATAGCGTCTGTTGATACTCGGTTAATCGTCGCTGACCGTGGCCGTCCTGGGGTTCACACTCCCGGTCTGGGAGTAGACGCCGCCGAGGAGACACAACCCGGCCAGCAGTGGAATTACTGCACAGGCCGCGTAGACCGGTGAGAAGCCGATAGACTCGACGACCGGCAGCGAGACCACCGGGCCGAGCCCCCCACCGAGATCGCCCAGCACGTTGTTGGTTGCCATCGCCCGACCGGTTCGCTCGTTGGGGGTCATGTCCGCGAGCAGCGCGATGAGCGGGCCGTTCGTTCCGCCCTGGCCCGCGCCGATACAGACACAGGCGGCGACGAGGTCGACCAGTGACGAGGCGCGCGCGAGCAACAGGAACCCGAAAAAGGAGACGACGAGAAAGACCAGCAGCGTCGGCACCCGTGCGCCGAGGTCGTCGCTGATCTTCCCGCCGGCGAGGGTGAAGACGGCCGCCGCGAGGACGGTGATCGCCATCAACAGGCCGGACATCCCCTGGGGGCCGTAGCCCCAGACGGTGAGTGACTTTGCGTCGACGAACAACACGAGCGTCGCGAACAGCGCGCCGAGGTAGGCGAAGAAGAGCCCGAAGTTGACGAAGCCGACGGTGAGCGTCGGGAGCGTGGTGTCGATCTCCCAGGGTTTGACCGCGTCGCGGGTGCCTTCGACGTGGGTCTCGGGGACGGTGAAGTAGGCGAGTGCGCTCGCGAAGAGCGCGGCGACGGCCGCGAGAGTAAACGCCACGAACACGGAGTAGGCGTCGCTGACGATGCCGCCCATCACAAGGCCGCCGGGGAACCCGAGCGTGATCCCCGCACGGACGATACCCATGTTCGTGCCCCGGGAGTCGCCGTCGCTGACGTCGGCGGCGATGGTGTAGGCCGTGGCGAACACGAGCGCGCTGCCGATCCCCCAGCAGATCCGCGCGAGGAGAAACCACACTTCCGGCAGCGGTGCTTCGAGCGCGACGACGTACCCCAGTGTCGCCAATCCCTCGACGAACAGGCCGACGACGAACGGCGTCCGGGTGCCGATCCGGTCGACGAACGACCCCGCCGGGGCGTTGGCGAGGATCCGGGTAAAGCGGTTCGCGCTCAGGATGAAGCCGACGAGAAACGGCGAGATGCCCAGTACCGACCCGAGGTTCGGGAGGATCGGGAAGACCACGCCGCCACCGAGTCCGACGAAGAAGGTGCTGACGATGACCGCGAGGACGACCGGCTGTGGGCGCCGCATTCGTCCCCATCTGGCTGCCCTGCGGTGATAAGAACTGCGTACCCACGACGTATTGCCGGACGGTGTTCCACCCCTGTCAGGTCACCTCCCGCTCGCCCGGACCGCCGTCCGTTCTCCTCTCGTGGCTCGGTCTGTCTATCGGCCACGAACTCGGTGAGTGTGAACTCGACGATAGCGGGCTCGACGTAGCAACCACAAAAACAGCGAGACAGGCCTACCCGACCGCGACAGCACCAACCGACCGCGATAGCCCTACCAACAGCGACAGCACCAACCGACCGCGACAGCGTGTCAGAGGCCGAACGTCGATCCGAGAGTCCGGTCAGTTGACCGTCGGTTCGTCCGCCTCTTCGGCGTCGTCGAGCTCGACGTGGTCGTGTTCGGGCTCGTCGAAGCCCAAGTCCTCGTCGCCGCCGCGGAACCGTCGGGCGGCCAGGAAGCCGGCAGCCGAGACGACTGCGACCACGCCCACCGCGGCGAGAGCGGGTCGGACACGCGATCCCGTGCCCATCTCCTCGTCGTACTCCTCCTCGTAGTAGCCGGCGTCCATCTCGTCGTCCGGGTCCTCCTCGACGGCTTCGGGAGCGGAGGGGCCGAAGTGCGCGCCGTCGAAGTACAGTTCGAACATGGTGATCTTGCGTGCCATACTCGATAGGACGCGTCGTGAGGACTTATACTCGTAGTGATACGTGGTAGCAATCTGGCCAGTTTCGAGCGGTTATAATCTGATCAACTGGTGGGGAAATTGCCGTTTTGTGGTCCCAATTCGGGGTGATGCGTCATATTCTGTTTTCCCACTCTCTGAGATAGTCGTGCATATTTATCATTCCAGTCGGCGTATCTATAGGCATGAGCACGACAACACAATCACGGCGTCTCCCGACCGGCCAGCTCCTGTTCGGGGCTATCATCGTGCTGGTGGGCGTCTTGCTCTTGCTCGACACCACCGGCCTCCTGCCGACGCGGAACGCGTTGCTGTACGTCCCCTCGCTGTTCGTCTTCGTGGGGATCTGGTCGCTCGTCCAGAGTCGCTTCCGGAATCTCGTCGGTCCGGTGGTCCTGATCGGGATCGCCGGCGCCTGGCAGCTCGTGGCGCTGGACTACGCCACCGTCGAGGAGGTCGTGGTCTTCTGGCCGGTGCTGGTGATCGCCTTCGGGCTCTCGGTGCTCCTGGGGCAGTTCCGCTCGGCCGTCCGCGAGACCGACGACGCCTTCACCAGCGCGTTCGCGGCCTTCGGCGGTGTCGAGAAGCGCAACACCTCGCCGGGGTTCACCGGCGCGGACCTCACCGCGATATTCGGCGGGACCGAACTCGACCTGCGTGACGCCGAGATCGCCGACCGACCGGCCCAGGTCAACGCCGTGGCGCTGTTCGGCGGCGTCGACGTGATCGTCCCGCGCGAGTGGAACGTCAGGATGGACGTCCTGCCGGTCCTGGGCGGGGCCTCGGACGACCGCGCCCGGACCGAGCGGCGCAACGAGGACCTGGACCTGGTCGTCAGCGGCTTCGCTGCCTTCGGTGGCGTCTCGGTATCCGACTGAACGACGCCGCAGTTACCTTCCGACTCATGCTGTCACGCTCTCTTTCTATCCCGGAATCTCGGCCGGTTCGAACTCCCGGAGCCCGAAGTACGTTATCAACACTGCGCCGAATCCGACGGCGACCAGCAACGCCTGTCCGAGGGCGCCCAGCAGCGGGATCCGACCGAGGAGTTCGAGTGCGACGACGAACAGGCCCGCCCCCGCGGCCGAGGCCACGTCGACGCGCTCGACGGGGAGTCGACGCCCGACCAGGTAGCCGAAGACGACGTAGCTGTAGACGACGATCCCGAACTCTGCCAGGAGGCCGACGGCGCTGAGCGGGAGGAGCAGGAGGGTAAAGGCCATGTAGACGAACAGGACGAGCAACGAGAGGCCGGCGATGGCCCCGACGACGCCGCTGACCGCGGCGTGGTTCACGACCGAGTCGCCGACGTTGTCGAGCAGCGCGGGGTTCCGGCGAGCGAGGAGTCCGGCGACGAGCGCCAGCGTGCCGACCTGGAACAGGAAGCCGGCGGGACTCCGCGTCGGCGACGCGCCCTGTAACTCGCCGGCCAGGTCCGACCGCGAGCCGACGGTTGCGCCGTCGGCCACCGACGCTCGGCCCCCGATGACCTCCAGTTGGCCCGTGACCGTGGCCCCGTCGGTCACCGTGACGTTGCCCGCCAGCACGCGCAGGTCGTCGACCTGCCCTTCGATCCGGAGGTCGCCGCCGACGACGAACACCGGGGACGACACGCTCGCGTTCGCGGGCACGGTCACGGTGCCGCCACCGACCACGAGTGCGCCGTCGCCACCGGTAGAACCGGTCGAGACGGCACCTGTGCCTGCCGACGTGTCGGTGCCCAGCGTGTGGTTCCCCTCGAAGACGACGTCCATCGTGTCGGGTTCGGCGCCGCTGCCCGCCAGGAGGAGCAAGACGACGAGCAACAGCGGGATGATCTCGGTCGGGGTCATCCCGTTACCTCCCCCTCTCGGGACTCCGCGTCACCCTCTGTCACACCTTCACCTTCCCGTGCGACCGCGAGCATGCGCCGAAGGTAGATGCCGACGACGAGCGCGAAGAAAAACAGGAGTGCGAGCGCGTTGACGAGGTTGAGGTGGGTGAGCAGTCCGACGTCGGCGTGGTCGAGATAGAGCGCGACGGCCGTACTCACGAACGTCGCGAGCCAGCCCGCCATCCCGACGCCGATGGCCGAGTGCGTCCCGATGGTCTCGGCCGTCGAGAGGTCCGGCCAGAGCGCGAAGTTCAGCGTCGTGTAGAAACTGACCGTCAGCGCGTAGAACAGTGGGTTGACGATGGAGGGGGCGTCGCGGCCGAGCGCCGGGAAGAGTGCGGCCGCCCGCAGGTCCGACGTGTAGAGGACGTACGTGAACCCGAAGAGGGCGAAGACCCACAGGAACAGGCCGTTGCGGTCGAAGTTCACGTAGAGGACGCCGGCCATGAGCGCGCCGACCACGTGGACGACGCCGATGGCCAGTCGCGTCGAGAATTCCGGGGATTGCCAGGAGGTGAGGATGAGCGCCGGCGTCTCGATGATCCGCAGAAAGCCCAGGCTGTCGATGAAGAAGACGCCGAACATCAGGAGAACAGGCGCAAAAAAGGCCAGACTCCGCGTCTTCACCGGGACACCGTAGCAGAACCGGCCGGTGCCAAATTGCTCGTACTGGTCGGCGAGGTCGTCGACGAGGTCCTCGACGGGTGCGAGGAGGTCGAACGCGACGACGCCCAGCACCACGAGTCCGGGCGCCATCGCGAGGACCATCAACTGGCTGAACGCGCCGATCGACCACTCGATGGGGACGGCGTTGGCGAGGAAGTAGGTAGCCGCGGTGATCGCCGCCGCGACGGGGCCGCGGTCCGGGACAGGGATAAAATCGATCGCGAGGCTAAACGAGACCGGAAAGCCGATCCCCAGCGCGACCGAGGCGACGAGGATCCACGCGCCGAAGGCCGAGACTGTCCGGATGTGTGGGGCAGCGGCCGTCAGGACGAACTGGACGACGAGCACGCCCAACAGGAGTCTGAGTTTCGTCCGGAGGTCGGTGCTCCAGTCCTGGCGGTCCATCGTCACACCGGCGGCGACGGCGACGACGAACGTCGACAGTGCGAGGGTTGCCATCCACGCCGAGACCGCAGTGTCGCTCATGCCGACGAGGCGCGTCCCGAGGTCGATCAGGCCCAGCTGGACGAACGTGACGTTGTAGTAGTAGCCAGCGGTCATCAGCGCGACGAACAGCAAGTAGCCCAGGACCGTGTGCCACTCGCCCGCTCTGACGTGGTCGACGAAGCGCATACCGGTTTTCTCAGTAGCGAGTCGCCCGCCGCGTTGATAGTGGTTTGCCTGAACGAGATGGACTGTCGAGGCCAGAGACCTGGAACCCTCCCGTGCGTTCTGTGAGTGTGACGCCCGGTGAACCAGCCGACACGGCGCGCGCTGTCTCGCGGTGCGAGGCCGACCGACGGGAGGCCTCGATGCGAACGGGGAGGAACGACCCGTGAGCGCGTTCATGCGCGAGTCGGAAATCGTGCGAGGGATGAGCATCGAGCGGGCGGTGCGGAGAGCGAGACGCGCAAGAGGCTGGGGAGGTGTGAGGCATACGGTAGCGACCGCGTCCTCCGGTGTCTGCGTGACCGCAGTCATCGTCGTGGGATGGAAGCCCTCGGCGCGCTCGCGGTCGCTGAGCGACATATCCGCGCTCTCAGCACCGCCCGCGCGGATAGGGGTCGCTCAGGCGACGCTACTCACTCCGTTCGCCGCGAGCCCGCCTCGCCCTTCCAGTCCGCCAGGGAGAGAAATCGGTGGCACCGGCTACCGGCCATTCCAAGTCGAGACAGCCCGTGCAACATACTCTTCCTGGCGGACTGAAAGGGCGAGGGCCGCTGGCGCTCGTATAGTCGCCTCAGCGACCCCTATCCGAGCGTAGCGAGGATATGTCGCTGAGCGACCGCCAGCGGCCCGAGGGCTTTCATCGCTCAACGACGACTGCGGTCACGTCTCCTCTCACACTGACGAGTGCAGTTGCGGTCGAGTCTGTTCCCACTCCGAGCCAGCACGTCAACACTCCCGAGCGACACGGAGACGACAGAGATTAATCCCACACCGCAGAAAGCCCGGTAATGAGCGAGTTCGACCCGGCGGACTTTTTCGCGCCGGACCGACTGGAGAAACTGGAACGCCTCCGCGAGGCGGGCGTCGACCCCTATCCGCCGGAGTACCGACCGACCACCTCTGTCGGCGCGTTCGTCGACGAGTACGACGATATCGAGGAGATCGACGACGAGACCACCCACCGACTCGCCGGCCGAGTCGTCAGGATCAACGACCTGGGCGGGATCGCCTTCGTCGAGATCGAAGACGAATCGGGCTCGGTCCAGCTCATCCTCGACGAGGACACCGACGGCTACGAGCACATCGACGAACTGGACTTCATCGACATCGTCGGCGCCGAGGGCGAGGCTATCCGCTCGAACACGGGCGAACTCTCGCTACACGCCGAGACGTTCACGTTCCTGACGAAAGCGCTCAGGCACCACAACCCGCCCGAACAGTCCGAACTCGGCGACAGGTACGAGACCCGCGCGGTCAAGTTCTGGTGGGACGAGGTCCGCGACCCCGTCGAGACCCGATACCACCTCACCCGGAACCTCCGGCGGTTCCTCGACGGGCGTGGGTTCATCGAGGCCGAGACGCCGGTCCTCCAGAACGTCGCCGGCGGGACGGACGCGACCCCCTTCCAGACCCACCTCGAAGCCAAAGACCAGGACATGTACCTGCGCATCGCGACCGAACTCCACCTGAAGCGACTGCTGGTGGGCGGGTTCGAGCAGGTCTACGAGGTCGGGCCGGTGTTCCGCAACGAGGACATCGACGTCACGCACAACCCGGAGTTCACGATGCTCGAACTCTACCAGGCCTACGCCGATTACACGGACATGATGGCCCTCACCGAGGACCTCGTGGCGCATCTCGTCGAGGAGGCCACCGGTGACCTGGTCGTCACCTACGACAACCCGCTCCGCGACGAGAACGGCAACGTCCGAACCGACGAGGAAAACGAGGTACTGACCGAACCCGTCGAGATCGACTTCACGCCGCCGTTCCCACGGTTGACTCCCGAGGAGGCCATCGAGCAGTACAGCGCAGACTCCATCGACGTCACCGAGTACGACGACGAGGAGTTGCGCGAACTCGCCCTGGAGAAGGGCGGGGAGTTCCCTGGCGGCTACTCGCGGGGCCTGGGTATCATGGAGTTGTTCGAGAACGTCGCGGAGTACGAGATCGTCGACCCTACCTTCGTCCTCGACCACCCCGAGGAGACGTCGCCGCTGTGCAAGGACCACCGCGACAAGGAGGGACGGATCGAGCGCTTCGAGTTGTTCGCGGCGGGGTTCGAACTCGCCAACGCCTACACCGAGTTGAACGACCCGGTCGTCCAGGGCGAGCACTTCGCCGAGCAGATGGCCCGGCGCGAGGCCGGCGACGAGGAAGCCCACCAGATGGACGAGGACTTCCTCGACGCGCTGGCTCACGGGATGCCGCCCGCCGGTGGGCTGGGCGTCGGTATCGACCGGCTGGCGATGCTCGCGACCAACAGCCAGACGATCAAGGACGTCATCGCGTTCCCGATCCGCGGCGAGTGATACGACCAGTCGTCGTGTGACCGTGGGACGCCGGCGCGTGGACGTCAGCGGTTAGAAATTCTTATGTGGCGGTGTCGCCGTGTTTCCGGTAGGGTCGGTAGCTCAGTGGTTTAGAGCGCCTGGCTCTTAACCAGGCGGTCGAGGGTTCGAATCCCTCCCGACCCGCTCCTGCGAGGAATGAACGTGAGCGATCAGCTTTCGCGACAGACTCGTCCCGTCCGTGTTCCGGGACGGAGAACCGGTCGCGACGTCTCGGGTCACCGACGCCCCCGCTCAGAAATACGGGGCCGAGGACCTACTGCCGGAGATATCCCTCGAACGGGTCTGCGAGACGAACGACGGGACGAGACGGGAGTGAACCGCCCCGCTAGCGAACGATCGTGACGGGGACGGGGGACCGCCTGGTGACGGTTTCGGCCACGCTCCCGAAGAGGACGCGACGCACGCCCGACCGACCGCGACTGCCCATGACCACGTGGTCGACGTTCTCGGCGTCGATCACGTCGAGGATCCGGTCGGCGGGGTCGCCCGTCTCCAGCAGGGTTTCGGCGTTCTGGCCGTGTGATTCGACGGTGTCTCGGTACTCGTCGAGCAACGTCTCGGCGCGTTCGCGCTGGCGCTCCCTGGCTTCCTGATACCCCTCGAAGTCGACCCACTCGTCGTCGGCGTAGCCGATCAGACTGACCGGGTCGATCACGTGCAACACGGTGACCGTCGCACCCGAAAAGTGCTCGAGGGCGTATTCGAGCGCTTCCTCGGCTCTGTCAGAGCCGTCGACCGGAACGAGAACGTGCTGGTCCATATCTCCTCGTGACGCGGGACGAGTATAACTCCCGCCGTTCCAGCAGTCGACGCTCGCGCTCGGGGCCGCCGATACTCGACGCTTCGTCGGGTTCTACTCCAGGTCGGCGAGGATCGCCTCTAACTCCGACCGGTGCTCGGCCGAGAGCTTCGTGAGCGGCGGGCGCAGCGTCGCTTCCCGCACACCCTGGATCTCGATGGCTTCCTTGACGGGGATGGGGTTGGTCTCGACGAACAGTCCGCGGAAGAGCGGGCCGAGTTCGTGGTGGAGTTCGCGGGCGCTGGCGTAGTCCTCGTCGAGAGCGGCGTCGACCAGCGCACAGACCTGTTCGGGGACGACGTTGGCGGCGACGCTGATGACGCCCTGGCCGCCGACGCTCGCGATGGGGAGCGTGAGCGGGTCGTCGCCAGAGAGCACGGTGAAGTCCTCCTCGCGGGTCTTCTCGGCGACTTCGCTGACCTGGCCGACGTCGCCGCTGGCGGCCTTGTAGCCGGCGACGTTCTCGTGGCTTGCGAGTGAGACGGTCGTTTCGACGGGGATGTTACACCCGGTGCGCCCGGGGACGTTGTAGATGATCTGGGGGAGGTCCACCTCGTCGGCGATCGTCCGGTAGAAGTGCTCTATCCCCGCTGGTTCGGGGAGGTTGTAGTACGACGAGACCAGCAGGAGGGCGTCGACGCCGGCGTCGGCGGCCCGTTGCGAGAGTTCGAGCGCTTCTCGGGTGGCGTTGGAGCCGGTGCCGCCGATGACGGGCGTGTCGGCCTCGTCGACGACGGCGTCGATCACCTCGATGTGCTCGTCGTGGGAGAGTGTCGAACTCTCGCCGGTCGAACCGCAGGCGACGATGCCGTCGACGCCGGCGGCTTCGAGGCGGCGGACCTCCTCGCGGACTCCTTCGAAGTCGATGCTCCCATCCTCGTGGAACGGCGTGACGATCGCCGGATACGTGCCGGCGAGCGATAGGTCGGTCGTCATGGGTGTCGTGGATGTTGTCGGTGTGGTCGCTGGGATGTCAGTCGGGTCGGTTCTGGTCGGGTCACGGTGCGGACTGGTCGGGACCGGTGACGCGGTGTGGCGTCGCGAATCACGTGTCCGCCCGTTTACGGAATCGCGGGAAAAGGGACTGCCGACTGTCGACGCCCCTGTCGGGACGCGAGGCGAACCACCTCTCGGTCGTCGCGTCGGCAGGTCTCACGGGCGGCGATTCGACGGTCGCGCTCTTAATTCTTGGGGAAATCGTCACGCGACACCGACCGTTACGGGCTAACGCGCCCGTCCCCGAGGGAATCGGCGGGTGTCGAAACAGCCGCTGGACAGCCACGGCTCGAACGCGGGAAACTGGGGGCGAGGAACTGGTCAGCGGGGAACGGGTCGACAGAAAGTGGCTGCACCGGGGAGAGCAGCCACAGAGATGCGACAGCGGCAAACTGTCGCGACCGGGGCGATAGGTTGCGGGTGGGGTTGGGCATGCGGTGCGGCAAGCGCCAGGTGGAGGGCGTGCCGACCGCACCCGAACCGACGACCGGTTCACACTTAATCCCGTCCCAGACTGAAACAGCCGTTTAAGTCTCCAACTGACGACCGACTGCTTCGTACCCGATCGCTGCTTCGACGCTCCACCTCCACGATTTACTACCACTTTGATTAATTGTATACGAAAATAGCATAAATCGAATACTCTCGGGAACTTGTTCGGACCGACGATCGACGCTTCGACTTCTGAATTCCGGTATCGAACGCGTTCAGTCGAGAATAGAACGATCGAGGCCAACGTGAATTGCACACAGCCGATCCACTGTTTCGATCTCTGTAATCGACAGTATAGTTGGCCTTCTACGGTCTATTGTCGGCGTTGCCGTACTCGTCTGGATCGAATCTGGAAAGACTGCTAGAAAGGTAATCTATCTGTTTTTAACCCACTAATATTTATATTCTGTTAGTATTGGCATCACAGTGTCACGCTCGTTTCGTCCCGGTCCACGCTCGTGGCCTCACGGTCGAGCGACTGCCGAGTCCAAACCGTTATCGGAGCGTCGGCCGTAGGAGCGACGACTGACCGACGCCGCCGGTGGGGCTCTCGATACACCCGCCCTCGACCCGGGCCGGCGTCGGACCCCACTCGAACGATGCGTTCCCGCCACGCACTCGCCGTCTGTGTCGTCGCCCTCCTCGCGCTCCCGGTCGCGGCCGGCGCTGGGACACAGAGCGTCGCTCCGCCAGGGTCAGGATCTGGCTCTGGGTCCGTGTCCGGCTCCGGATTCGGGATAGCCGCGAGCGCGGCGACGCACGGTGACCACGTCTCGGTCGACGCCCAGACCACCAGTGACGGCACGGTCGTCGTCGAGACGGTGTCCGCCATCGGACCGAGTTTCGTCGTCCTCGCACCCGACGACGGCGGTCGACCGGGCGACCCCGTCGGAAACGCGACCGTCCCGGCGGCGAGTTTCCGGCGGAACGTGGCCGTGGCCCTCGACGACGGAGCCTGGGACGGCTGGACGGGCAACCGGACGTTCTGGGCGGTGCTGTACCGCGACGACGGCGACGGCCGTTTCGATCCCGAGAGCGACGCCTCGATAGCGACGCGCAACCCGGCCGCCGAGGCCGAGTTCGCACTCGGGCGAGTCGAACGCGGGTCGGACCGCGTCCTCGCGCGGGTGTTCACCTCCCAGCGACTCCGCGAGGGACGACTCACCGCCCGGCGGGTCGACCTGTCACAGCCAGGTTACCTCGTCGCGACGTCGATCGACGGCGACCGCGTCGTCGGTACTCGCGCGCTCGACGCCGGCGTCCACCGGAACGTCACCGTGGCGCTGAACGAGTCGTTCGTCGCCCAGCAGCGCCGGGAGTTTCGCGTTCGACTCCTCGCCTACCGCGACGACGGCGACGGCCGCTTCGGCGAGAGTGACCGGCCGGTCACGGTCGGCGGCGAACACGTCGCGACGAGCATGATCGTCCAGAACGTCGGGACGAACGCCGACGGGACCGTGACGACCACGCGACCGCTCGTCGTCACGCCGACGCCGGGTTCTGGGACCGCGACTGTCACCGATTCACCGACGGCCGTGCCGACTGTGACCCCGACCACCGAACGAACCGACACTAGGTCACCGGCCGAAACGACGACAGCGGACGAGACGAGCGCGAGCGGTCCCGGATTCGGGGTCGTCGGTGCAGTGTTCGCGCTCGCTGGTACGGTGCTGGCGGTCCTCGTCGTGGTCGCCGTGCTCGGTCGCAAAGACGAACTCTGACGGACGACGACCGACGAGTCCAGCGGGAGTCGGGTCGTCGAAGACTGCGAAGACTGCGGCGCGCGCTACAGGTACTCGCCGTCGACGGTGACGGAGACGACTTCGTCACCGACGTGGAGGTCGTACTCGCCGGGGTCGACGTGGTGGCCCTCGTCGGGCTTGTAGACGCCGAGGTTCGACGCCGGGAACTCGACCGTCACCGTTTCGGTTTCGCCAGCGTCGAGGCGGACGCGCTCGAAGCCTTCCAGGCGGCGTTCGGGGCGGACGTGCGTCGAACCGACTTTCGAACTGTAGACGCGGACGACTTCGCTCCCGGCGCGGTCGCCGACGTTCGCGATCTCGACCTCGACCGCGACCGTCTCGCCGGGGCCGACGTCGCTCTCGACGACGCGCACGTCGCCCTGCTCGAACTCGGTGTAGGAGAGGCCGTGCCCGAACTCGTAGAGCGGGTCGTAACTCGGCGGGTGTTCGGAGTCGCCGATGGGCCGGGGCTGGTTGAGGATGTCGTGGAACTGCCCCACCTGGGCGGCCGACCGCGGGACCGTGACGGGCAGACGGCCGCTCGGGTCGTTCTCGCCGACGAGCGTCTCGGCGACGGCGACGCCGCCCTGGGTGCCGGGATAGTAGGCCATGAGCACGGCGTCTGCGACCTCGTCGAGGTGCGAGACGGCGAGCGGCCGACCGGTGACGAGCACGCCGACGACGGGTGTGCCCGTCTCGACGACGGCATCGACCAGCGCCTGCTGGTTGTCGGGCAGGTCGAGTTGCTCGCGCGTGGGGAACTCCCCGGTCTCGGTGCGGGGCTCGCCCGCGCCGAACTCGTGGAGGTACCACCCCTCACCGAGCGCGAGGACGGCGACGTCGGCCTCGGCGGCCTTCTCCGCGGCGGCCTCGATATCGAGTTCGTCGGCCAGCGTCGCGCCCTGTTCGTAGGAGACCTCACCGTCGACGTGGTCGCGGATCTCCTCCAGGATGGTGGTCCCGTCGACGTGTTCTTCCTTTGTGACGCTCCACCCGCCGACCTGATGGACGAGGTTGTCGGCGTTCGGGCCGCCGACGAAGACGTCCTCGCCACCCGAGAGCGGGAGGCAATCGTCGTTTTTCAGGAGCGTCATGGACTCTCGGGCGGTTTCGAGGGCGACCTGCTGGTGGGCCTCGGCGCCGACGGTTTCGAGTGCCTCGTCTCTGTCGACGTAGGGGTCCTCGAACAGGCCCATCCGGAACTTGCGTTCGAGGACGCGCTCGACGCTCGCATCGAGGACGTCCTCGGCGAGGTCGCCGTCCTCGACGAGTTCGACGAGGGTCTCGACGTGGGGCGTGTTGCCGACTGAGGCGACGTCCAGGCTCGCCGCGCGGGCGTCGTAGACGGCTTCGCGATAATCCCGGGAGGTCTTGTGGTCCTCGTTGAGGTGGCGGACGCCGCCCCAGTCCGAGACGATGGTCCCGTCGAAGCCCAGGTCACCCCGGAGGAGGTCGGCCAGCCACCGCGCCGACCCGTGGACGGGTTCGCCGTTGATCGAGTTGTAACAGGGCATCACGGACTCGACGCCGGCCTCCAGGGCGGCCTCGAACGGTGGGACGAACGTGTTGCGGAGTTTGTACTCGGAGACGTCGACGGGCGCGGCGTCCTCGCCGCGTTCCGGTTCGCTGTAGGCCGGGAAGTGTTTCGCCGTCGCGAGGACCGATCCTTCCTGTTCGATGCCGTCGCCCTGGTAGCCCCGGACCTTGGCGGCGGCGAGTTCGGCGACGAGTCGCGGGCTCTCGCCGAAGGTCTCGAAGATACGACCCCAGCGCGGTTCGCGGCCGACGTCACAGGTCGGGCCGTAGTTCTGGTGGCCGCCGGTCTTGGCCATCTCGGTGGCGGTGACCGCGGCGCCGTCCTCGATGGTCTCGGGGTCCCAGGTCGCGGCCGCGCCCAGGCCGTTCGGGAACACCGTCGCGCCGGCGACGTAAGCGTGGCCGTGGACCGCGTCTGAGTTGAAAAAGAGCGGGATACCCAGCCGGGTTTCCTCGATTGCGGCCGACTGGAGTTCGTTGACGACGTCGACGACTTTTTCGACCTCGATAGCGATCGCGCCGCCCCAGCCGAAGGGCGCCGCGGCACCGAGGTGGTCCTCGACGACGGCCTCGCGGACGTCCGCGACGTCCTGGAAGTGGTGCATCGTTCCGCCCCAGGTGCCGACGAGCTGGCCGGCCTTCTCTTCGAGTGTCATCCGGTCCAGCAAATCCGATACGCGCCGCTCGACTGGCAAGTCCGCCTGCCGGTACGGAGCCTCTGCTGTCTGCATCGTTCCCAACGAATTCGGTCCACTACAAATAACTTTGGACACGCGGGGCCGCCGCGTGCCCGCAACGATCAGCGTGACTGTGCTGGTGGCCGTGGTCCTCCCCGTGGCCCCGGTCGTGGCTGTGCTCGTTTCTGTGCTGCTCATGACCGCTACGGACACCGCTGATTTCCAGCGCGTGTCTGTAAGTCACGTCGTCGGAACAGGAAGCCTGCCCTCGTGAGAGCAGTATCCCCCGCGCCACCGTGCGCGGGGTAATATTCAATATTCACGATGGAACAGACAGACAGTAGATGCCAGGATCTGCTGACTATCCGTGGATACCCGATCCGGTACCGGCGGAGTCGATACCGAAATTCGGGTTCGAGCAAGTACAGGAGGGAGAGCGCATCGGGTCGGGTGGGAACGCGAACGTCTATCGTGCGAGTGTGACACTGAACGGAACATCCTACACTGTCGCGGTCAAGGAACCCCGCTTCGGCGGGACGATCCAGACGGAGGCACTGGAACGCTTTCGGGACGAGGCCGAAACGTGGGAACGGCTTGACGACCACGACAACGTCGTGTCGGTCCACGCGTGGGGGGTCGACCCACTCCCCTGGCTTGTGCTCGAATATATGGACGGGGGGACCCTCGACACCAAACTCGGGACTGTCGATCTCCCCGAGGCACTGTGGCTGGCGGGTCGAATCGCGGAGGGGATCCGGCACGGCCATCGTCACGGGATCGCACACCTCGACGTCAAACCGGCGAACGTACTGTTGCGGAACACCGACCCGGAGACGTGGGAATACCCGAAAGTGAGCGACTGGGGACTCGCGAAGATGTTGCTCGACCACTCGACCAGCATCGAGGGGATCTCCCCGACGTACGCCGCACCGGAGCAGTTCGATGCCGAGGAGTTCGGCAGTCCGGACGACATCACCGACATCTACCAGTTCGGGGCCGTCACCTACGCGCTGCTGACCGGCCGGCCACCGTTTACCGGGTCGGCGACCGCGGTGATGCGAAAGGCACTCCACGACGAACCCGACCCACCGTCCGCGCACAACTCCGACGTGCCGAAACCAGTCGACGATATCGTCATGAAGACGCTAACCAGAGAGAAACGTGACCGGTACGACGGACTGCTCCCGGTGCGCAACGAACTCGACCGAGTGTTCGACACACTGGTCGACGACGACGACGTCGCCGAGTTCGACAGAGATCCGCCCGCCACAGGGAACACAGCTACCACCCAGTCGACATCTCCCGGAGCGAACCGGGATCGAGACCGGCCGACTGCCGATCCCGGACCGGCGACCGACGAGCCCCGGCAGGCCACGTCGGAGGGTTCCGCCGAGGAACGCCGCGACGTGACCTCGAATTTCGCCGAAACCGACGCCTCGCCTGCATCCGGTTCGTCTGGGACGAATCCCGCAGATGCGGCGCCACAGCCCGCGGACTAGGCCCCCACCGACGGACCGTCGTCGCTCCTCAGCCGACGACGCCTCCTCGGCGCGGCCGGACTCGGTGCAGTCGGTCTCGGTGCCGTCGGCATAAGTGCGGTTCTGGCCGACGCGAATCCTGGAGAAGCCGACGAGAGGAGCGATGGTGGCGGCGTCGACGACAGCGGTGGCGACGGCGGTGCTGTCGACGATGGGGCAGACGCGGCAGACGAACAGGGCATCGAGTCCCCCGACGTCCGCCACGAGAGTGTGACGACGCTCGACCCGTCGAACGTCCAGTGGAATCCGGTCAACTCGGACAACTACGCGCAGATATCCCACTATCTGCTGTTCGAGGACTTCGCCGACACCGACCTCGTCACGAACGGGCCGTTCGAACTCGACCAGAAAGACTCCCAGATCATCCTGACGACGCTGATGGAGGATTCGCCGTACGCGAGCAACATCAACTTCGGCGAGTACGCGTTCAACTTCCTCTCGGACAACAACGCGCGCCACCGCGCTCGGGGCGGAGATAGTCGTCGAGGCGGGCGGGCAGCCGACGACGGCGATCCAGACCGGCGAGACGGACATGTTCTCCCAAGAATCGCAGGTCCAGTACGTCGGCCTGGGTGACGCAGACTCGGCGACGCTGAACGTCACCTGGCCCGACGACACCCAGCGCACGTTCGAGGTCGCGGCCGACCGGCGACTCGGGCTGTCGAAAGACGGTGTCGTCTCCGCGACGAACGTAACGCTCACTTCGCTCGCGTTCGGGTGACTGGTGCTGGCCACGTCGCTCGTGCTCTGCTGAGACCTGTCGGTCTCAGCGCCGCACTCGCTTTGTATCGTAGCAATTTCGACAGCCGAAGACAAGGTCCGCGACCAGCGAGGCGCCCCGCGCCTCGGAAAGGGAGCGGGCCGAACGTGGCCGGCACAGCCCACCAGAAACGTCGAACGAAGTGAGACGTTTATACGCGCCAGCTGTCGAGCGTGGCGCGATTGCCGCGTTCGCTGGCCCAGACGACGCGGACGCGGACGCCGTCGTTGGCGGGGACGGTCACGCTCGCGCCCGGGACGACCGGGTCGGTCCAGTCGACGTTGCGCTGGACGCCGTCGATGGCCAGTTGCATCTGGTCGGCGGGGATCGGTTCCCCGTCGGTTCGGGTGATCTGGATGTGACTGTCGTTGACTCGTTCGACGGACCAGTTGCCACCGGGGGCGGGGTCGTCCTCGGGCGGGTCGAAGTTGAGCGCGAGGACGCCCACCGCGACCACCACCGCGACCACCAGGACCACCCCGACGAGCTTCAGTATTTGATCGCCGTCGTCCAGATCCAGCATACTCCGAACTACCGCCTCGGTGACCAAGAGGGTGCTGAATCGTCTCCGTCACGGGGTCCATTCCACCGCCCGTCGTGGTCGCCCTCGTCGGCAACCGTTTTGCACGTGGCCTGCCCACTGTCGGGTATGCGTCGTCCGGCCCTCCGCGTCCTGATGGCGGTCGTCGGCCTGACGACCCTGGCGGTCTATCTCACCGCCGCCTACCTGGTCTACCTGCTCGTCCGGGCGGTCTGGGCGGTGCGACCCTCGCTGGGGACGCTCCTGGTGAGTCTCGCCGTCGCGACGCTGCTCTCGGCGTACGTCAGCTACCAGGTCGGGACCGCCCGCCTCGTCCGGAGCGTCCACGCCACAGAACTCCCTCGCGAGCGCGCGCCGGCGCTGTACCAGCGGCTGTCGGCTCACAGCGACGCGCTGGGGATCGCCGAGCCACTCCTCCTCGTCGGGGACGTCGGCCACCCGAACGCCTTCGCGCTCGGCGGTGGTCTCGGCCGCGGTGTGGTGGTCGTCGACCGACGGCTGTTCGCGCTGTTGACCCTCGACGAACTGTCGGCGATCCTCGCCCACGAACTCGCTCACATCGACCACCGCGACAGCCTGGTCCAGACGTTCGGATTCAGCGCACTGCAGACGCTCTCGAGTGTGGTATTGCTCGCCGTCCTCCCGGTGGTCGTGTTGACGACCGGGTTCGCGCGCGGACTGGCGTGGCTCCGGGGTCGCCCCCACGAGTGGGAGCGGACGGTCCCGGGGGTGGTCCGTCGGCTCGTCGAGGGGGCGGTCTCGGCGGGCCTGTTCGCGCTGACGCTCGGACTCCTCGCGCTCTCCCGACGGCGAGAACTCGCGGCCGACGACCGCGCGGCGGCGGTGACCGGCGACCCGCTGGCACTGGCACGGGCCCTCCGGAAGATCGAGCGAGCGACCGACCCCCAGCGGTGGCTCCGCTCGCAACTCTACGTCCGCGGCGACGAGGACACCCTCTTTTTGCGCTTGCTCTCGACCCACCCCGCGACCGACGAGCGCGTCGAGCGACTCCGTGAGCGCGCCGAGGGGGAGCGCTCGGGCCCGCGTCGGATCGAAGTCGAGTAGTTCCGGCGCCGGCGGTCGGGACGCGGGGGTCTCGCCGGGGCGCCGGTTCGTCGTTCGACGGAGACGCGGTCGACGGGTGTGGTCGCCGGAGTCGAAAACCCTATACTCGCATCGGGCGACCGATTGGCTATGAGCAATAGTGACACGATCCGGGTCGGGCTCAACGGGTTCGGCCGTATCGGGCGGAACGTCTTTCGCGCCGCGCTGGTCGACCCCCGGATCGAGATCGTCGGTATCAACGACGTCATGGACGACGACGACATGGAGTATCTCGCCCGCTACGACACCGTCATGGGGAACCTGGACGGCGTCGAGTTGACCGACGGCGAACTCACGGTCGCGGGCACCGGCTTCTCGGCGTCGATCCACGAGGAGACCGACCCTGCCCAGCTCCCGTGGGACGACCTGGACGTCGACGTCGCCCTCGAGTGTACGGGTATCTTCCGCACCCACGAGGACGCCAGCCAGCACCTCGCCGCCGGGGCGGACAAGGCGCTTATCTCCGCGCCGCCCAAAGGTGAGAAACCGGTCCCGCAACTCGTCTACGGCGTCAATCACCACGAGTACGACGGCGAGGACGTCGTCTCCAACGCCTCCTGTACGACCAACTCCATCACGCCCGTCGCGAAGGTGCTCGACGAGGAGTTCGGCATCGTCTCGGGACAGCTCACGACCGTCCACGCCTACACCGGCTCGCAGAACCTCATCGACGGGCCCAAAGCCAAGACCCGCCGCGGCCGCGCGGCCGCCGAGAACATCGTCCCCACGAGCACGGGTGCCGCACAGGCCGCCACCGAGGTCCTCCCGGAACTGGAGGGCAAACTCGACGGCATGGCCATCCGCGTGCCGGTCCCGAACGGCTCGATCACCGAGTTCGTCACCGACCTCGAAACGGACGTCACCGAGGGCGACGTCAACGCCGCCTTCCGCGAGGCTGCCAGCGGCGAGCTGGAAGGTGTGCTCGGCGTGACCGACGACGAGGTGGTGTCTTCGGACATCGTCGGCCAGCCCTACTCGACGTACGTCGATCTCAACTCGACCAACGTCGTCAACGGCCTGACGAAGGTGCTGACCTGGTACGACAACGAGTTCGGCTTCTCCAACCGGATGCTCGACGTCGCCGAGTACATCACCGACGAGTAGGCGGCGTCTGTTTTTCATTCGTCGGTTCTGCTTTCTCGGCCTTCAGTGTTGTTTCGGCACGTGGGTGCCAGTACACGGCGCGCGCTGTCGCTCGCTTTCATGCGAGCGCGGAGTCGTGCGAGGGATGAGCACCGGAGCGGGCGGTGCGGAGAGCGAGGAGCGCAAGAGGCTGGGGAGGTGTGAGGCCGTCGCGGTGCTGTGCGGGGCGGTTGCTGTCCTGGTGGACTGATACGGTCGGTTGTAAGTCATTTCCGGATTTCGCCGGACCGCTCGGCAAAATACCGGTAAATCGTTACAACCGACCGTATGAAAGGGCGAGACGGGCTCGCGTACAGTTTAGTCGCCTGAGCGGGCAACTATCTGAGCGAGTGTGGGGTGGTGCGGTTGTTCGAGCGAAGATATCCCGCTCAGCGACCGCGAGCGCGTCGAGGGCTTTCATCGCACGACGTTGACCGCGGTTGCTGTCTCGATAGTGAACCGAAAGTCCTCGGTACGCTCGCTAGCTGGTGGTTCGACCGCTACTCACGGAGATAGTTGAAAGCCCTCGGCACGCTCGCGGTCGCTCAGTGACATATCCGCGCTCTCCGCACCACCCGCGCGGATAGGGGTCGACTGAGGCGACTACGCGTTCGCCGCGAGCCCGCCTCGCCCTTTCAGTCCACCAGGACAGCAACTGATCAGCACCGCCCCACACCGCCCCACACCGCCCCGCACCGCGACAGCCTCACGCCTCCCTAGCCTCTTGCGCTTCTCGGGCCTGCGGCCCTGCGATGCTCATCCACCGAAAGACTCGCTTCGCTCACGGGTCGCTGCGCTCCCCGTTCGCATCGAGGCCTCCCTGCGGTCGGCCTCGCACCGCTCGTCTTTCGAGCCTTCGTTCGCTTCGCTCACGAAGACCTCGCACGACTCCGCACTCGCATGAAAGCGAGCGACGGCGCGCGCCGGATTGTCCGGTTCACCCGGAACACGCCCTCAAACACCGCGCTCGGAGATAACGACAGTTACCGTCTCCGCATCACGGCCCATCGCCTGGACGGTCCAGCCGTGTTCTTCCACCACGTCTCGCAGGTCGTCGGGGACCAGGTCGGGATCACCGGCGTTGCAGTAGACGCGGGGAACGAGCCGCCGCCACCCTGTCGCCGGTTTTCGGCGATGCTCTTCGGGAAGTGCGACGACGCCGCTGGCTTCCCCGGACCAGCCCTCGATCGACTCGACGGAGTCGTACCCCAGGTCGTGCAGGTCGTCGAGGATGGCGGTGAGTTCGTCGTCCATGGCTAGACCGTCGGGAGCGACCGCGACAGTCCGACGACGTGTCGGACACAACACAAACGTTTTTCAGGTGTGTCACCGATCCACAACCGATGTCGTTTCGCGACCGACTCCGTTCGTCGACCGGAGTGGAGGGGGAAGACGGTGGATCCGAGCGGGACCTGACGCCGCTGGTTGTGGGCGTCTGTAGTTGTGTGGGCGCCTTCGCGGGGTCGGCACTGGCGGGGAGTGCGGTCGGTGTCGCCGTCCTCGCTGCCTTCGGCGCGCTCGCTGGGGCCGCGCTCGTGTGGCTCGTCGTCCGCGCACTGGCCTGATGGAACTCGTCCGCTTCCTGGCCCGAGAGTTCGCCATCGGACCACGCGGTTTTTTCTCGCCGCCACTCCACCTCTCGACCGACACCCATGCCCGCGTTCAAGACGCTCGACGACCTCGACGACGGCCAGCGTGTTCTCGTCCGCCTCGACCTGAACTCACCGGTCGAGAACGGCACAGTCCAGGACAACCGCCGATTCGACCGCCACGCCGAGACGGTGCGCGAACTCGTCGACCGCGGGTTCGCCGTTGCGCTGATGGCCCACCAGGGCCGGCCCGGCCGGGACACCTTCGTCTCGCTCGAACAGCACGCCGACATCCTGAGCGAACATATCGACCACCCGGTGGACTTCGTCGCCGACACCTTCGGCGAAGCGGCTCTCTCGGCTATCCGCGACCTCGAATCGGGCGCGGTCCTCCTCCTGGAGAACACACGAATGTGCGAGGAGGAACTCCCGGAGGAAGCCCCCGAGGTCAAAGCCGAAACCGAATTCGTCCAGACCCTCGCCCCGGAATTCGACGCCTACGTCAACGACGCCTATTCGGCGGCCCATCGCTCCCACGCCTCGCTGGTCGGGTTCCCGCTCGTCGTGGACGCTTACGCGGGGCGCGTGATGGAGACCGAGTACGAGGCAAACACCGCCATCGCCGACAAGGAGTTCGACGGCCAGGTGACGATGGCCGTCGGCGGCACGAAAGCCACGGACGTCATCGACGTGATGTCCCACCTCGGCGAGAAGGTCGACGACTTCCTCCTCGGTGGCATCGCGGGCGAACTCTTCCTCCGGGCGGCGGGCTACCCCGTGGGCTTCGACCTCGACCCCGAGGCCGACCTCTACGACACCCAGTGGGAAGAAAACCACGAGGTCGTCGAGGAACTCGTCGACGAGCGCGGCGACCAGATCACCCTCGCCGTCGACCTGGCCTACGAGAGCGAGGGCGACGAAGACGCGGACGGCGAGCGCGCTGAGATCGACGTCGAGGATATCGAGGCAAAAGACGTCTCCTTCCTCGACGTGGGGACCGACACCGCCGAAGCCTACGCCGAGATTATCCGTGACTCCGAGGCCGTCTTCGTCAAGGGCGCACTCGGTGTCTTCGAGGACGAACGCTTCTCGGTGGGGACCGTGACAGTACTGGAAGCCATCGCCGAGACCGACTGTTTCTCCGTCGTCGGCGGCGGTGACACCTCCCGGGCCATCGAGATGTACGGCATGAGCGAGGACGACTTCGGGCACGTCTCCATCGCCGGCGGCGCCTACATCCGCGCGCTCACCGGCGCCGAACTCGTCGGTGTGGACGTTCTGTCTCGGGAGTGAGCCGCGGGCCCGCGTGTGAGGAGTGGTTACGCACGCTACGTGTCTCGCGTTTGATTGGGAACAGCTGCTGCGGCCGCCCTTTGGATCGTGAAATGGAAGCCCTCGGCAGTCTCGCGGTCGCTGAGCGGGATATCCGCGCTCGGACACCCGCACCGCCCCGCACTCGCGCGGATAGAGCCCGCTCAGCGACTAAACTGCACGCGAGACCGCCTCACGGGTCGCGTTGCTCCCCGTTCGGCCAGTGGCGCTCGTTGCACTCGCGCCACGCACGCCTCGCCCTTCCAGTCCGCCAGGGAAGATGTTTGTGACATCGACCACCGAGCGTTCCACGTCGAGACGGCCTGTGCAACCAGGTTTATCCTGGCGGACTGAAAGGGCGAGGGTCGCTGAGCGACCGCGAGCGGCCCGAGGGCTTTCAACCATTACTGATGAGTGCGGTTGCGGTCGAGCCTCCTTTCACAGCTAGCGAGCCTATCGAGAGCTCCCCTCCCCCGATCACGACTTCGGTCGCAGTCACGGAATCGAGTTTCTCCATTTCAATCTTTCGGACGGGAGTACGTTGATACCGCAGCCGGTCCAACCCCACGACCATGCACCTGGGAATCGTCTCGGACACGCACGACAACACCGATATCGTCGACGAAGCGGTGGACGTCTTCGAGCGCGAGGACGTCGACGCCGTCGTCCACTGTGGGGACTTCGTCGCGCCCTTCTCTGCCGCGGCCTTCGACATCGGCGTCGACTTTCACGCCGTACGGGGCAACAACGACGGCGAGTGGGCACTGCAGGACGTCGTCGGCGAGTTCGGCACGTACCACGGCGAACTGGCCGAACTGACCTTCGATGGCGCCGACATCGCGGTCTATCACGGGACGAGCGGCGCCATCGTCGACGCGCTGGTCGACTGCGGCCACTACGACTACGTCCTCTCGGGGCACACTCACGAGTTCGTCCACGAACAGCGCGGTGACACCGTCCACGTCAACCCGGGTGGCATCCCGATCGACGCCGCACCCGACGCACCCTACGCGGTCGTCCTCGATACCGACACTGGCGAGTTCGACCGGTTCGAACTTCGGTAAAAGGGGCTGCAGAAACCGCTGGTCGGAGTGCGATTCAGTTCTCGCAGCTGTCGCCGCTGGTCCCGCTGGACCCACTCCCGCCATCGGCGACGGCGGGTCGAGCCTGTTCGGTGCGGTAGACCGACTGCCCGAGTTCGCCGTCGATGCCGAGCGTCTCCTCGGTCCGGTTCATACTCTCCTCGCGGTCGGCCAGATCTGCCACCGCGCGCAGCGCGTCGACGTTCTCCGGGACGACGTCTGCCTCCTGGTGGATGGCCTGGAAGCAGTAGAGTTCCTCGCCCTCGACGGTGAGCGACTCGCCCCAGAGACAGTTCTCCCAGCAGTCACCGCGCGGGCGTCCGGCGTCCATCGCGAGTTCTTTCAGTTTGCCAGCGCCGTCGACGCCCAGTCCCTCGGGGAGGACGAACACCCGCGATTCCCCTTCGAGCAACTCCCGCACCGCGGCGGTGTCGGGTTCGCTCTCCAGCGTGACGTTGATCGCGTGGGTGTGCATCAGCGTCGTCGGGACTTTCATTCCCATCGTGTCGACCTGCACGTCCGGGAGCACCGTCTGCACGTCGGGCCCGTGGTGTGAGGGCACCGAGATCGGATTGGGGATCGTGTCGTTGATCGGCCCGCGGTCGGTCTGGCCGGGGTCGCCCCCGCGGCGCACGAGCGTCACGCGGGCGCGGTCGATACCGTAGGCCTCGTCGAGGGGCGCGAACACCCGCGACAGTCCCGTCGTGTTACAGGAGACGACGCGGACGTAGTCGGCGCCGCGGGCGTCCTCGTAGTTCGCGCGGGCGACGAAACTCGCCTCGCCCACGTCGGCGTCCTCGCCACCCTGGAAGAGCGCGGGCGTGTCGTGGCGCTCGTACCGGGCCCTGTTCTCGGCACCGACGCCGCTCGGCGTGGCGTCGACGACGACGTCGCTACCCTCGATCATGTCGTCGACCGTCCCGGCGACGTCGAACCCCGCCTCGCGGAACGCACCGGCACGCTCTGCCGGCGCGTACAGCGGGTAGCCGCGGTCGGTCGCGACCCCTGCCTCGAAGTTCGGACTCGTCTTCGCCACACCCGAGACCGTCATGTCCGGCTGGGCCCTGACCGCGTCGGCCACCCGCTTGCCGATTGTCCCGTAGCCGTTGACGCCCACGTGTAACATTGTGTTCGTCTCTTCCTACCCCGTGTTCCGGCATAGTTCTTTTCATGCTAAACACCGAGAAATTAACTCGGCGGCGAAAAAGAACTTCGGTAGCTTGCGTATACTCCTCCGTTCGGTCGAGTCACGCTGTTCCGACCGGGCCACCCTATTCCGAGTGATAGTGATTATTGTAGTGATTTACCGGTACACGCCGACACCGGGGTCGGCGCGATCCGGAAATAATCTACAATAAGCACTATGAGTCGTCCTATTCCGACCGGGTCGCATTTGTCCGTGGGGGTCGATATCGGGGTATGGAAATCGTCGACTACGAACTGTTTCGTGTCCCGCCGCGGTGGCTCTTCCTGCGCGTCGAGACCGACACCGGCCTCGTCGGTTGGGGCGAACCCGTCGTCGAGGGCCGCGCCCGGACAGTCGAGACTGCCGTCGAGGAACTGTTCGAGACGTACCTGCTGGGCGAGGACCCGCGCCGCGTCGAGGACCACTGGCAGACGATGTATCGGGGCGGGTTCTACCGCGGCGGTCCAGTGCTGATGTCGGCCATCGCGGGCGTCGACCAGGCGCTCTGGGACATCAAGGGCAAGGTGCTGGACGTGCCGGTCTACGAACTCCTGGGCGGGCCCGCACGCGAGACGATCCGCGTCTACCAGTGGATCGGCGGCGACCGGCCGGCCGACGTGGCCGAACAGGCCGCCCAGCAGGTCGAAGCCGGATTCTCTGCGCTGAAGATGAACGCCGTCCCCGAGACCCGCCGGGTCGAGAATCCCGCGGCCGTCCAGGCGGCCGTCGACAGACTGGGCGCCGTCCGCGAGGCCGTCGGGGACGAGGTCGATATCGGCGTCGACTTCCACGGCCGCGTCGCCAAATCACAGGCCAAGAAACTCGCCGCCGCCCTCGAAGTCCACGACCCCTTCTTCGTCGAGGAACCCGTCGCGCCGGGCCACGAGGACGCCCTGCCCGAGATCGCGAACCACACGTCGACGCCCATCGCGACCGGGGAACGGCTCTACTCGCGGTGGGACTTCAAGCCACTCTTCGAGGACGGCGCCGTCGACGTGATCCAGCCGGATCTTTCCCACGCCGGCGGGATCAGCGAGGTCAAACGGATCGCCGCGATGGCCGAGGCCTACGACGTGGCGCTGGCACCGCACTGTCCGCTCGGGCCGATCGCACTCGCCTCGTGTGTGCAGGTCGACGGCGTCGCCGCCAACGCGCTCATCCAGGAACAGAGCCTCGATATCCACTACAACGAAGGGGTCGACGAACTCGCCTACCTCGAAGACCCCTCGGTGTTCGCCTTCGAGGACGGCTCCGTCGACCTCCCGGACGGACCCGGCCTGGGCGTCGAGATCGACGAGTCGGTCGTCCGCGACCGGGCCGGCACCACCGAGGACTGGCACAGCCCGGTCTGGCGTCACGACGACGGCAGCGTCGCCGAGTGGTGAGTAACCGAGCGGGTCAGTCGCCAGTGGGCGTCGCGCTCGCCGTTCCTGCCGACGTCCCGACGGGTGTGGGCGTCCCGTCCGGCGTGGGTGCGGTGGTCGGCGTCCGGTCCGGGGTTGGCGAAGCGTTCGGCGTCACGGTCTGGTTGGGCGCGGTTGTCGGCGTCACGGTCTGGTTGGGCGCGGTTGTCGGCGTCACGGTCCCGGCAGGCGTCGGCGTGACGGTTCCGTCGGCGGTCCGGTTCTGCCAGTTGTCGGGTTCGAGTGGCTCGGCCCATTCGGGTCGCTCGAGTGTGGTCTCGCCGACGTCAGTGTAGGTGTAGCGCTCGGTGACCGTGATACGCTGACCGTCGTCGTCGACGAGTGTGAACCCGAACTGGACGGTGCGGACGTAGCCGTCTGTGTGGACCCAGATGGTCGAACTGAAGTTCTGGAACTCGTAGTCCTGGTAGATCGAGACGAGATACTCCGGCGGTTCCGTCGAGTAGAGCTGGAAGTACTGTGTCCCGCCCCGTTCGACGACACCGGTCCGGGACCCCCGGGGGTTGAACCGCAACTCGGCGACCGAACCGGCGAGCAGGGCGAATCGGGTTCGCGCGCCGGTGGCGCGTCCCGGGAAGGCCGTCGTCCGGACCGAGCCGTTGTCGGCCTCGACCCGC
>Ga0207718_100057_pt1 | contig 141125 bp, 134 predicted proteins | sample A23M2SouthBayCA_FD_187749 | JGI IMG/M metagenome (GOLD analysis project Ga0207718, IMG submission 187749) | Aerobic enrichment media microbial communities from Eden Landing Ponds, California, USA - A23 M2 (SPAdes) | ecosystem: Environmental > Aquatic > Marine > Unclassified | place: Emeryville...
GAACCGCCGATCCCCGCGGCCGAACTCGGTGAACTGGAGGACGCACTCGAAACGCTGCCGTTCCCGACGACGGCGGCAGACGTGGTCGAGACGGTCGGCGACCGCGAGATCCTGTCACCGGAGGGTACCTACCGGCTCGAAGAACTACTGCCGAAGTCAGACGCCGAGACCTTCGACTCGCCCGCCGCTGTCAGTGTCCAGGTTCAGCGGCCGACCGTCGCCGCGGCGATGAAAAGGATCATCGAGGCGAGTGACGAACTCCAGGACGCTGACTTCGGTGGTTCACGCCGCGATGCGTATAAAAAGACGCTCAAAGCACTCGCGGCGATCGAGGCGGATGACGACGACGAGGGGATCGATGTCATCACCGGGTGGATCGTCGCGCAGATCGACGAGAAGGGAAAGCTCCCTGGCTCGCGGGCGGTTCGCCGCGAGGCCGCGAAATTCTGCCGGTCGAACGGCTACGAAGTCCGCGTCGACGAGTGGCTCGGAATCTAGTCCTCTAGTTCGGCCCGCAATAACTCGTTCACGTCACCGGGATCCGCACTTCCGCCTGTCTTTTGCATCACCTGGCCGACGAGGAAGTTGATCGCGCCGCCGTCGCCGTCGTGATAGTCTGAAACGGCGTCGGGGTTCTCCTCGATAGCTTCCTCGACGGCACCCTGAAGTTCGTCGCGTTGGGTCTTCCCGAGTCCTTCTCGCTCGACAATCGTATCGGGATCGTCACCGTCGTCGAGCATCCCGCGGAGGACGGTCTCGCGGGCGTTCTTGGCGGTGATCTCCTCGCTTGCGACGAGTTCGACGAGTCGCTCGATCTCGTCGAGTCGGTCCGCGACGTCGGTGATCGCCATGTCGCGGTAGTTGAGTTCGCCCAGGAGTTCGTCGGCGACCCACGTCGCAACGAGGTCGGGATCGAATTCGCTTGCCAGATCCTCGTAGAAGTCCGCGACCTGCTTGGTCGTGGTGAGCTTCGAGGCGGCCTCCTCGTTGAGCCCGTATTCCTCGCCGAAACGCTCACGGCGGGCGTCCGGCAACTCGGGGATCGAGAGTTCTGCTTTCCAATGGCTGACCTCCAGGGGCGGCAGGTCGGCCTCCCGGAAGTAGCGGTAGTCCTTCTCTTCTTCCTTCGAGCGCATCGAGACCGTGATCCCCCGGGACTCGTCCCAGTGGCGGGTCTCCTGTTCGACCTCGCGGCCACGCTGGACGGCGTTTTTCTGGCGTTGTGCTTCGTAGGCCAGGGCTTTCTGCGCCCCTTTGTGACTGGAGATGTTCTTGACCTCCGTGCGGTTGGCGTCTTCGAGGACATCCTGGTCGATCTCTCCGTCGTCGTCGACCTCGCTTGCGTCGACCAGCGAGAGGTTTGCGTCGATCCGGAGCGAGCCGTCCCGCGTCGCATCGAAAATGCCCAGGTACTCGAGGACTTCTTCCAGTTTCGCGAGGAAGGCCCGGACCTCCGTCGCGTCCCGGAAGTCCGGTTCGGTGACGATCTCCATCAGCGGGACGCCGGCGCGGTTGTAGTTCACGAGCGTGTAGTCGGCGGTGTCGATGTTCCCGCCGGCGTGCTGGAGGCTCCCGGGGTCCTCTTCGAGGTGGGCGCGCTCGATCCCGACCGTCCGGCGCTCGCCTTCGACACTGAATTCCAGTTTGCCATCCGCACAGATCGGCGCGTCGTACTGGCTGATCTGGAAGTTCTTCGGCAGGTCGGGGTAGTAGTAGTTCTTCCGGTGAAAGCGGGTTTGCTCGGGAATGTCGGCGTCGATGGCCTTCCCAACCCTGACGGCGGCCTCGACGGCCCCCTCGTTGAGCACCGGTAGCGATCCGGGGAGGCCGAGACACACCGGGCAGGTGTGAGTGTTCGGTTCGGCGTCCTCGAGATCGGTCGAACAGCCACAGAAGATCTTCGTCGCGGTTTCGAGCTGGACGTGGACTTCCAGCCCGATCACGACGGTAAGATCGCGTTCCTGAATGGCTTGGGCAGTCATTGTCCGAATATCCGGCGCGCCGCGATTAAATCCCTCGGTCGCACTCGGGCGTGCCTTCGGGGCCGTCCACGCGGGAGACGTATCAGACAGAATGTGAATGTCTGACGTAGGTTTAAGCGGGGCGAGACAGGTTGTCGTGGTATGAGCGACAATCGCGTGGAGGAACTCGAAGCGAAAGTCCGCGACCTGGAAGCGACCGTCGAAGGCCTCACGGACGAACTCGTCGAATCGAAAGTCCGACTGCGTGAACTCGAAAACGCCGTCGACGACGAACTCGGCTTCGAGAAGCCGGTCAACATCGAGACTGACGTCGAGGACGAGACGGAATCGGTTTCGACCTCGGCCGAAGCCACTAAATCCCAGGAGGTCGAGAACACGGACGACCAAGAGGCCGAATCGGACATCATCATCGCCTGACGGACACCGGGTGCCCACGACCGTCGAGGCGAAACAGCCGCCGAACCCAACCACATGTACATTACAGAGGTCGTCCTCGACAACTTCAAGAGCTTCGGACGGAAGACGCGCATCCCCTTTTACGAGGACTTTACGACCATCAGCGGCCCGAACGGGTCGGGCAAGTCAAACATCGTCGACGCGATCCTCTTCGCGTTAGGGCTGGCCCGTACCTCGGGGATCCGCGCCGAGAAGCTGACCGACCTCATCTACAATCCCGGCCATCAGGACGGCGAATCACCGGATCGCGAACGCGAGGCGAGCGTCGAGGTCGTCCTGGACAACAGCGACCGGACGCTTTCGCGGTCGCAAGTCGTCAGTGCTGCCGGCAGCGAGAACGTCGGCGACGTCGAGGAGATCACGATCAAGCGCCGGGTCAAGGAGACCGACGACAACTACTACTCCTATTACTACATCAACGGCCGCTCGGTCAACCTCGGGGACATCCAGGACTTACTCGCCCAGGCCGGCGTCGCGCCCGAGGGATACAACGTCGTCATGCAGGGCGACGTCACCGAGATCATCAACATGACTGCGGGCGCTCGCCGGGAGATCATCGACGAGATCGCGGGCGTCGCGGAGTTCGACGCCAAGAAGGCCCAGGCCTTCGAGGAACTCGACGTCGTCGAGGACCGGATCGACGAGGCCGACCTCCGGATCGAGGAGAAGGAGACCCGCCTCGAACAACTCGAAGACGAACGCGAGACGGCCCTGGAGTACCAGGAACTCAGAGACGAGAAAGAGGAGTACGAGGCCTACCAGAAGGCCGCCGAGCTCGAGGACAAGCGCGACGATCTCGAGACGGTTCGCGCGGAGATCGCGGACTTAGAGGAGACGCTCGAGGATCGACAGCGCGAACTCGACGAGCGTGAGGGCAAGGTCGTCCGGCTGGAGGACGAACTCGCCGAGTTGAACGCCGAGATCGAGCGCAAAGGCGAGGACGAACAGCTCGCACTCAAACGCGAGATCGAGGAGATCAAAGGCGAGATCGCCCGACTCGAGGACGCTATCGAGAGCGCCGAGGAGAAGCGTGACGAGGCAGAGGCACGGCGACGCGAGGCCTTCGTCGAGATCGACCGCAAGCAGGAGACCATCGACGATCTGGAAGCCGATATTCGCGAGACGAAAGTCGAGAAGTCCTCGGTGAAAGCCGAGATCGACGATCTCGAGGTCGATCTCGCGGCCGTCCAGGAGGAGATCGAAGAAGTCGGCGCGGAGTTCGAAGAGGTCCGGGACGAACTCGAAACAAAGAAGGCGAGCCTCGAAGGCGCAAAGGAGCGACGCAACGACCTCCAGCGCGAGCAGGATCGGCTGCTCGACGAGGCCCGGCGGCGTTCGAACCAGCAACGCGACCTCGAATCCACGATCGAGGATCTCCAGGAGTCGATCCCCGAACTCGACGCCGAGATCGCGGATCTCGAAGAAGAGCGCCGGAAGGCAGAGCAGAACCGCGAGACGATCACGGACGTCATCGACGATCTCGCCGCGGAGAAACGCGACCTCCAGGCCGAAATCGAAGCGATCGACGACGATCTGGAGGCCGCCCGACAGGAGTACGCCGAACTCGAAGCCAGGGCCGAAGAGTCCGGCGACGCCTCATATGGTCGGGCGGTCACGACCGTCCTCGATGGGGATCTCGACGGCGTCCACGGAACGGTCGGGCAACTCGGCGGGGTCGATCCGACCTACGCGACGGCGTGTGAGACAGCGGCTGGCGGCCGACTCGCGAACGTCGTCGTTGATGATGACGGCATCGGCCAGCGGTGTATCGAGTATCTCAAGAACCGCAACGCCGGCCGGGCGACGTTCCTCCCGCTGACGGAGATGGACAATCGGTCACTGCCGTCGCTGCCCAGCCACGACGGCGTCGTCGACTTCGCGTACAACCTCGTGGACTTCGACCCCGAGTATTCGGGCATATTCAGTTACGTCCTCGGGGACACGCTGGTCGTCGAGGACATGGCCACGGCCCGGGAGTTGATGGGACGCTACCGGTTGGTCACGCTTGACGGTGAACTCGTCGAGAAGAGCGGCGCGATGACCGGCGGTTCATCCAGCGGCTCGCGCTACTCCTTCTCGGACAGCGAGGGGCAACTCCAGCGGGTCGCCGAACGGATCACCGAACTCGAAGACGAGCGCCAGGAGTACCGTGAGGAACTCGGTGACGTCGAAGAGCGACTCGAAGATGCCCGCGACCGCAAGTCCGAGGCCGCCGATCAGGTCCGGGAGATCCAGGCCGAGATCGAGCGCCGCGAGCGCGAACGCGAAGAGACCGAGGAGCGCATCGAACAGCGCCGCGAGGAACTCGCGGAGATCGAGGACGAACGGGAAGCTGTCTCCGAGGAGATGGACGAGATCGAGGCCGACATCGAGGCCGTCGAGAGCGAGATCGCCGACCTGGAAGCCGAGATCGATGAACTGGAAGCCGATATCGAGGACTCCCGGTTGCCCGAACTGACCGACGAAGCCGAATCGCTTGAGAGCGAGATCGACGAGCGCGAGGACGAACTCGACGATCTGGACGCGGCGCTGAACGAACTCCAGCTCGAAAAACAGTATGCCGAGGACGCGATCGACGATCTCCACGACCAGATCGAGACGGCACAGAATCGCAAGGCCGAACAGGGCGAACGTATCGAGGAACTGAATGAGAACGTCGCCGACGAGGAGTCGAAGCTGGCCGACAGACAGGAGGCCGTCGCCGAACTCGAAGCCGAACTCGCCGACCTCAAGGCCGATCGCGAAGACCTCCGCGAGGAACTCAACGCGGCCCAGCAGGCACGTGACGAGCAGAAGGAGCGGGTCAACCAGATCGACTCACAACTCGACGGGAAACGCGAGACCGAGTCCCGCCTGGAGTGGGAGATCGACGAACTCGAAGACGCTGTCGGGGAGTACGATCCCGAGGAGATCCCCGACCATCACACGGTCCAGACCCGGATCGGCCAGCTGGAGGCCGAGATGGAACGGCTCGAGCCGGTCAACATGCTCGCCATCGAGGAGTACGACGAGGTCGCGGCCGATCTCGACGATCTGCAGGACAAGCGCGGAACACTCGTCGAAGAGGCCGACGGGATCCGTGAGCGGATCGACTCCTACGAGGCCAAAAAGAAGGAGACGTTCATGGACGCCTTCGAGACGATCGACGCGCAGTTTCAGGACATCTTCGAGCGACTCTCGAACGGGACGGGACGACTCCACCTCGAAAACGAGGACGATCCCTTCGACGGCGGGCTGACGATGAAAGCCCAGCCGGGCGACAAGCCGATCCAGCGGCTGAACGCGATGAGTGGCGGCGAGAAGTCCCTGACTGCGCTGGCCTTTATCTTCGCGATCCAGCGACACAACCCGGCCCCGTTCTATGCCCTGGACGAGGTCGACGCGTTTCTCGACGCCGCCAATGCCGATCTCGTCGGCGAGATGGTCGACGAACTCGCCGGTGACGCCCAGTTCGTCGTCGTCTCCCATCGCTCGGCGATGCTGGAGCGCTCCGAGCGAGCCATCGGCGTCACGATGCAGGGCGATAACGTGAGTAGCGTGACGGGGATCGATCTCACTGAGGAGGTGCCAGCGGATGACTGAGGAGGAATTGATGAGTGAGAACAAACAAGTAGACACTGAGAAGGGGGAACAGACACGGCCGGACGGCGGGACAGATGTGATGACGGGGTCCGGGGGATTTACCCAGCCGTCACTGGATGCGGACGGTGAGGTCGAACCCGTCGAAGTCCTGGTCGGGCTGGCGGAGGACGACGAGATCGACCCGTGGGACATCGACGTCGTCCGGGTGACCGACAAGTTCCTCGAACGTCTCGACGAGGCTGATCTCCGGACGTCCGGGCGGGCGCTGTTCTACGCGAGTGTCCTGTTGCGGCTGAAAAGCGACGCGCTGCTGGAAGACGACGACCCTGCCGAGGAACCTGCGGTGGACGAACCGACCGATCCGTTCGCCGCCGGCGATCTTTCGGGGGGAGATAGCGATCCGTTCGACGCCTTAGAGGACGAGATGGACCGGCGACTCGACCGCAAACGGGCACGCGGGACGCCCGACACGCTCGAAGACCTCGTCCGGGAACTCCGGGAGGCCGAACGGTCCGCCGACTGGAAGGAGTCCAGGGAGTACGACACCAGCGAGTCCCCGCGTGGATTCCGCCGCGGGACTCAGGAACTCGACTACCGGATGGACGACGACATGCGGGAGGACGCCGAGCCCACGGTCGAGGACGTGACCGGGACGGCTCACGGCGAGAACGTCGAGGAACTCGTCGAGTCCGTCGCCACGAAGATCGAGACGCAGTTCGACGCCGGGCGCGACGCGGTGTTGTTTGCCGAAGTCGACGGTGCCGCCGGCTCACGCATCGAGTCGTTCCTGGGCCTGCTCTTTCTGTCAAACCAGGGCCGGATCGTCCTCGACCAGGACGAGTACTTCGGGGATCTGTGGATCCAACCCCCCGAATCGACTCCAGCCGAGTGAACTGCCACCCTTTTGTGGCACTTTTCGTCAGCGGATCTGGGGGACAGTCCTCTCACACTTTGGATGAAAAACCATTATGTTAGTGTGGCTCATACTCACAACCATGACGCCGGAGCGAATCAGCGAGCGCATCGCCGCGAGCGAGGATCGGTTCGACCGGGACCGGTACTACGCGGCGTTGCGATACGTCCACGACGACGGCCGGAAGCGGCGACCCTGACGGGGCCGCCTAGATCACGACGCCGGCCCTGAGGAGTGCGATCAGGACGGTCAGTATCGGGATGCTCAGCAGTGTCGACGTCAGGATCGCGGTGCTGGCGAACTCCGCGGGGCCGATCGGCCCGTCGCCGTGCTCGCTGAATTCGCCCAGGAGAATGATCGGCGTGACTGCGGTGGGGCCAGCTGATTCGAGGATGAATACACGCGCGACCGTCTGATCTTCGAAGCCCAGGACGAGCGCGATTCCGACGGCGACGACCGGTGCGACCGTGAGTTTGAGCAGGTTCGAGAGCCCCACCTGGCCGATGGCTGCGCCGTAGTCCGTCCCCGAGAGCTGGATCCCGAGGATGAGTAGCATGACCGGGATCGAGGAGTCGCCGACGAGCCGGAGCGTCTCCATGGCCGCCGAGCCGGTCGGCGGGGCGAGGCCGAGCCACCGGACGCCGAGCGCGACGATGACCGCGTACACCAGCGGGATCCGGGCCGCGCGACGGACGCCGGCCAGCGCCCCGCCGCTGCCCCGCGCCGCGACGTAGGTGCCGAGTGTGTACAGGAGCACGCCCTGGACCGCTGCATAGAGGACGGCGGTTTTCCGGCCATTCGCGCCGAAGGCGAACTCCGAGAGCGGGATCCCGAAGTTCCCGGAGTTGGCGAAGGCGGCCGTCAGCACGAACGCCCCCAGCAGTGGCTCGGTCCGGCCGGCGAGCCGCCCGACCCCACCAGCGATGGCGAGCATGACCAGCGTCACGGCGAGGACGCCGACCGCGACGAGCAGCACTGTCTCGACACTCATCGGCTTCACCAGCGTGTGAAAGACCAATGCCGGCACGAGCACGTAGACGGTGATCGTGTTCAGTGGTCCGGCGTCGACGTCTTTGACCCGCCCGAGGACGTACCCGGCGGCTGCGATGGCGATGATCGGCAGGATAGCCGTCCCGAAGATGCCGAGCAGCGAACTCGGTTGGATGCCGAACACTGACGGCTGATTCGTCGGGGGTGATCACAATCCCTTCGACTTCGGCTCGAAGCTGTGCGGTCGACAGCTTTGCAGGGGCCCCTACTCAGCGAGTCGCCAGGCATTTTCTCCGGCGTACTCGATCACGCCGCGACGTTCCATCTCCGTGAGCACCTCGGCCATGCGGTCGGGCTGGGCGATCTCCATCTCGATCGGATCGACCTCGTGATAGGAACGCAACAGCGACCGGACGTCCTCCTCGCTGAAGGTTTCGGCGTCGGCCTTCGCCATGACGCTACTGATCAGGTCGGTCATGTCCTCGATGAAGTTCCAGGGGTAGACGACCCAGACCCACTCCGCCAGGCGTTCGCCGACGAAGTCCGGCTCGAACTCGCTGGTCTGGAGCAACTGCAACGTGGCGGTCCGGACGGCGTTCGGTTCGCGTTCGCTCACGTACTCGTAGGCGTGTTCGAGCGACTGGCCGGTGTCGGCGATGTCGTCGACGATCAGGACGTCCTTGCCAGCGACCGAGCCTTCTGGCATCGGGTAGCGAACCTCGGGCTCCTGGCTCTTGGCCGCGGTCCCGACGTAGTGTTCGATCTTGAGACTTGTGAGGTCGTCCAGTCCGAGAAAGTCACACAGCGTCCGACCGGCGAACCAGCCGCCACGGGCCAGCGACACGACGACGTCGGGCTCGAAGTCGTCGGCCTTGACGTCGTCGCTGACATCCCGGCACAGCCCGTAGATGTACTCCCAGTTCGTGATGGTACAGGGGAATTCCTCCGGCAGGTCGGCCATTCAGGTGGTCACCGGGCGAAGACAGGGGACGGCGACAATTATGGTTTTACATGCAGCCCCGCTTCACTCGCTGTAGCTCGGGTTGTCTGCTTAAGAGGTTCGCCAACGGATAGTCTCCTATGCGAACTCGCCGCCGTTTCCTCCAGACGTGCATTGCCCTCTCCGGCGCGTCGCTGGCCGGCTGTTCGGAGGACGACGAACCGTCGACACCGACGAGCACCACGACGACAGCGGTGTCCACGACAGCCTCGACGCCGGAAACCGACACGGCGACGTCGGAACCGAGCGAGTCGACAGCGACCGACGAGCCCACAGAAACGACCGAACCGACTGAGACGGAATCCATCGATCCGGAGACACTCAAAGAGACCGGACGGGCGTTCGTCAACCAACTCGCTGCCGGCGAGTACGCCGCGATCATGGACGACTATGCGTTTTCCGAACAGTTCACCGCCCAGGTTGACGCCGAGCAGCTCGAATCGATCTGGACCACCCAGACTTCGTCCCTCGGGCAGTTCGTCGAACTCGCCGGAGCGGAGTACAGCCGATCGGACGGGTATCACGTCACCGTGGTCCTCGCGCGCTTCACCGGCGGTCGACAGGCGGTCCGGCTCGTCTTCGACGACACCGCAACGATCGTCGGGCTGTTTTTCCCGGCGTCGGGCGGCTCGTACTCCCCGCCGGAGTACGTCAACCAGTCGGCGTTCGAGGAAGTCGATCGAACGATCGCGGCCACCGAAACCTGCTCACTCCCCGCAAAGCTCACGCTCCCGACAGGCGAGGAGTCGATCCCCGGCGTCGTCCTCGTCCACGGATCAGGCCCCAACGACATGGACGAGACGCTGGGGCCGAACAAACCGTTCAAGGATCTCGCGTGGGGGCTGGCGAGCCGTGGCGTCGCCGTCCTCCGGTATGACAAGCGAACGCATGCCTGTGACGTCGATCGGGCCGCGCTCACGCTCGACGAGAAGGTCACTGACGACGCGTTGACGGCGCTTGGCGTCCTCCGTGACCACCCCCGGATCGATCCGGCTCGGACAGTCGTCGTCGGTCACTCCATCGGCGCGATGACTGCACCGCGGATCGCCGACCGCGACGGCTCTGTTGCGGGTGCAGTCATGCTGGCCGGGAATGCCCGCCCATTACTGGACGTCATTCCGGAACAGCAGGAGTATCTGTTCCGTCTCGACGGTGAACTCAGCGACGAGGAGGCGACCCAACTCCAGGCGGTCGAACAAACGGTCGAACGAATTCGGTCGCTGGACATCAGTGAGGATGAGATCCTCTTCGGCCTCGGCGGTCGCCCCTTCTGGCGGACTGTCCAGGAATACGATCAGGTGGCGACGGCCAAGGAACTCGACGTGCCTCTCGCCATTTTCCAGGGCGAGCGTGATTACCAGGTCACGGTCGAGAATGGATACAACCAGTGGCAGCAGGCCCTCGGTGACCGGGAGAACGTTTCGTTCTCCCTGTACCCCGACCTGAACCATCTCTTCATGCCGGGCGAGGGCCAGCCGTCACCGGCCGAGTACTTCCAGCCGAACAACGTCTCCCGCGCAGTCGTCGAGGACGTTGCGTCGTGGGTGCGACGGGTGACGGGCGAGGACGATCAGTAGCGCCGGACTGACGTCGGTGGACATATCCCCCTGGTGGTCCCAGCACGTGGTATGTCAACCGACTCGCTCGACGTTTCGCTCGTCGACGCGTTCGCGACGGAGTCCTTCGCCGGGAATCCGGCCGGCGTCGTTCCCGACGGCGAGGACCTGACCGACGATCAGATGCAAGCCATCGCCGCGGAACTCGGCGCGAGCGAGACGGCTTTCGTCCGCTCGGCCGAGGATGCCGACCGGACGCTTCGATATTTCACGCCCGAGAACGAGGTCGATCTCTGTGGACACGCGACGATCGCCGCCCACGCTCGGCTGTTCGAGCAGGGCGATCTCGACGCCGGCGACCACTCGATTTCGACGAACCTCGGGACGCTCTCTATCGAGATCGAAGCCGACGGCACGGTTTGGATGGCGGGCGACGACCCCGACGTTCGGTCGGTCGACATCGGCTATGACCGGCTGGCCGAGATCCTCGGATTGACCGAGACAGCGTTCGCAGGTGTCGGCATAGATCTTCCGATCGCCCGGGCGTCGACGGGGATGCCATTTCTCGTCGTCCCCGTCAACTACTTCGAGCAGTTGGGTGACGTTGCGCCCAACCTGGCGGCGATCGAGCGCCTCTGTGACGAACACGACGCGACCGGGCTGTACGCGTTCACGTTCGACACGCTCGATCGGGAGTCGACAGTGCATGGCCGGCTGTTCGCGCCGGGCGTCGGCGTCGACGAGGATCCCGTTACTGGGACGGCAAGCGGTGCGGTCGCGGCGTATCTTGACCGGTTCGCCGAGATCGACGCCACCACGGTCCGGTGTGAACAGGGCGACTTCCTGGATCGACCCGGGCGTGTACAGGTTCGCGTCGAGGACGGCGTCTTCGTCGGCGGGCAGGCCGTGACGACACTCACTGGCGACATTGCCATTCCGGACGTCGAGGACGGGGACATCATCGAAGTCTGACCCATCGGTGCGGAGCTGACACCGACAGTACTGCGACGAGCGGAACGGATAAACCGGTCCAGCCCGAATATGTGCCCATGCAGCGAGCCGAGCCGCAGGATTTCGAACGCGTTCTCTCCTCGATGTGTACTGAACCACATCCAGCGGCTCGCGAGGCAGCGCAACGATTCCTCGCGACGAACCCGGGCGATCCCGGGACTTACCAGACGGTCACCGACCTCGAACGTCGGGCCGTCGAGCTGTTGGGGGAGATCACCGGTCTCGGCGACCCCACGGGCTACGTCACCAGCGGCGGGACCGAGGCCAACGTTCAGGCAGTCAGGATCGCTCGCAATCGGGCCGAGACGACGGATCCGAACGTCGTCGTGCCCGACAGCGCCCACTTCAGCTTCACGAAGGCCGCCGAAATGCTTGACGTTGAATTGCGCCGGATCCCGACGACGGACTACCGGGCCGACGTCGAGGCGATGGCCGACGCGATCGACGACGACACTGTCGCCGTCGTCGGTGTCGCGGGCACCACCGAGTACGGCCACGTCGACCCGATCCCCGCACTCGCCGACCTGGCCGACGAGGCCGGCGCGTTGATGCACGTCGACGCCGCTTTCGGTGGCTTCTTCCTGCCGTTCACCGACTTCGCGTGGCATTTCGGCCACGCCGAGATCGACACCATGACGATCGACCCACATAAAGCGGGCCAGGCAGTGGTCCCCGCCGGTGGCTTCCTCGCGCGTTCGAGTGATCTCCTCGACGAGCTGGCGATCGACACGCCCTATCTGGAGTCGCGCTCGCAAGTCACCCTGACCGGGACCAGAAGCGGGGCGGGCGTCGCCAGCGCAGTCGCTGCCATGGAGGCGCTGTGGCCCGAGGGCTATCGTCGACAGTACCACGCGTCGATGGACAACGCCGAGTGGCTCGCCGACGCACTCGAGGATCGCGGCTACACGGTCGTCGGCCCCGAACTCCCACTGCTGGCTGCCGACGTTTCGCTCTCGCTGATCGAGCAGTTACGCGACCGTGGCTGGCGAGTCACGAAGACCGGGTCCGGCGAGATGCGCGTCGTGTGTATGCCCCACGTCACGCGATCGATGCTCCGCTCGTTCGTCGCCGATCTCGACTGGTATTGATCCGGCGGGGCTCGTCCGGAACATTAAGGTTTACGACAGTTGACGCGTAAGCGTTCGCCGTGACTGCCGCCCTCCCGCTCGTCGTCACCGGTGACGTCATCGTCGGACTGCTGGCCCCGCTCTGGGATTTCCCTGCGTCCAGCGGCGGTCTAGCCGTCCTCGAGGACATGGTGCGCTCGGCGACCGGGCCGATCGGACTGGTCGTGATCGCGATCTACTCGTTTCTGATCGCCTTCGTGTTGCCACTCCCTAGCGAAATTGTTCTGGTGCCGGCCAGCCACATGCGACTCGGACTGTCGTCCAACTGGACCCTGGCTGTCATCATCCTCGTCAGCGGACTCGGCAAAGCAGCCGGGAGCGTCTTCGCGTTCCATATCGGCCAGGAAGCCAAGGAGTACGGCCCGCTCGTCAAATGGATCCAGGAGTCCCGATTTGACGTCATCGAGTGGTCCGAACGCAAGACGGTCCAGCTCGCCAGGGAGTTCGGCTATGTCGGCCTCGCCCTCGCGCTGTCGGTACCCGGATTTCCGGACACGATCTCGATTTACGCGTTTACCATCCTCGAACGTGACTACGGACGGTTCGCGCTGGCGACGTTCGCCGGGAGTGTGGGTCGACTGGTCGTGACTGTTGGGTTCTTCGGCGGCGCGTTCTACTTGTTCTGAGATGGATTGGCCATGGCGGCTACGGGCGCTCTTCGAGAGTCGAGAATCGGAACGGCCTTCGGCATATCGAACATCATCTCTCAGTTCCAGGAGGGCGTCTTCCAGCCTCCACTCACCAATCTCACGAAGCGCGCCAAACCGCTACGATAGGGCTCCTGTCCTGGTATTATCGCAAAGAACCCACTGGCGTTCGGGCATTGCTCACGACAGTTTGCTGGTGTCTGACCGTGAGGACCATCCGTCCTGAAGCGGCGGGTCGCGTGGGATCTGGTATCGTCTCCGGCTCCATATGACGAGTGACGGGTAAAACAACGCGATACGCTCCACTCCCGTTGCTCGCATCGTACGGCAACACGCTGTCGCCACTGCTATCCATGACTCTGGGAGGCACTTCGGTCTCGACAGGAGATCGGCTGTCGCCAAGACCGGTTCAGAGATCGTGGGCTAGTTTCCCCATTCACACGCCAAAACTACGTCCCCAACAGTCAGTCGTCTTGTGATGGTTTCGTCTCGGGTTCGATGTACACTTTCCGGATATCCGGATACGCGTCGATAATGGCGTTTTCCATGTCCGTGATGTGCGTATCGATCTCGCTGGTGTCGAGACTGGCATCGAAGGCCACGTCACTGGAGACAACCACGTTTTCGGGGCCGAAGTAGACGGTCCGGAAATCGACGATTTCGGCGACGCCGTCCCACTCCCGGATGATTTTCCGGAGGCGTTTCTCTTCGGACTCCGGGAGGCTCTCGCCCAACAACAGGCGTTTGTTCTCCCAGGCCAGGGCGATGGCAAAGCCCATGAGCATGAGGCCGATGAGCAGGGCAGCGGTCGCGTCGAACAGCGGATTCCCTGTGAAATCTGTGAGGAACACACCACCGAGGGCTAACACCAACCCGATCAGCGCGATCGTGTCCTCGGTGAACGCCGTGAGCGTCGTCACGTTCGACGTTTTCCGGAACGCCTCGAGGAACCCACTCCATCCGTATTCGTCGATGTCGGATTGCATACCTGCATATGCCTTGCTAAAGGCCCATCCCTCGAAGAGGATTCCACCGACGAGGACGGTGTAGTTCACCCATATCGCGGGGACCGTCACCCCGAACTGTGTCACGGTGCCGGACAGCGCAGCCGCCTCGTGGTGCATAATCGCGTTGAACCCGTGTTTGGCGCTCTCCCACCCCGCGATGCCGAACAGGAGCACCGACACGAGGAAACTATAGAAGAACTGGGCTTTCCCGTAGCCGAATGGATGCGCCCGGGATGCCGACTTTTTGCCGTACCGGATGCCAACGAGCAGGAACACCTGGTTGCCCGTGTCGGAAATGCTGTGATACGTCTCCGAGAGCATTGCGGGGCTTTGCGTGAGCAGAAAGCCGATGAACTTCAGGATAGCGATTGCCCCGTTCGCAAAGAGCGCAGCGAGGACGACGGATCTACTGTTTGCCACTGACCGACCATTGTCTGTCTCTCTGAAATACCTTTTCAGATCTTTCGGCCGCCTGAACCATGGTCCTATTCGCCTCTCTCGACTGTCGAGGGGCCGCCTTGGAGGGGTCAGGTGAGACCGACATCTGGCGCTCGAAGATATCGAACGGGCCAATAGACGTTCTTACGCGGAACCGACTTTCGTGGTCACACGGAACCCTTCTGGCGGACTGAGGATTCCCAGGACGGTCCCCAGTGCGTGGACAACCGTGACAAGGGGTGCCAGTGGGAGCGCGAGCATCCAGACGTGGTAGTCCTCGCCGTAGTAGACGACCCCGCGGATAAACCAGAATGCAGTGAACAGCGCCAACCCCAGTGACGCCGCGAGAAAGGCCCCGCTGTGTCCCACGGACGCGCCGAGGGCCGACAGCGGCACCACGACCAGCATGACGATCGGCGACAGCCCCCACGTGTAGTTTCGAACGCGAGTCAGGAGTTCATAGCGGAGGGGGAGAATCTTCGCCGTCTGGAGGTTTCCGGCCGACCACCGGCGACGTTGCTGGAAGAGATCGTACAACGACGGCGGGGCCTCGTTTCGACAGACTGCCGCCGACAACGCGAAATCGAAATCGTGATCCTGGAACGCCGTCCAGACGAAGGCCGTGTCTTCGACGAGCGTCTCGCGATCCCAGGTGACAGTGTCTTCGACCTCGGTTCGGACAGCGATGCCGCCGCCCCAGGCGAACAGCGGTATCGACAGGCGGGCGAACGCTCGCTGTTCGATCTGAACGCCCATGCGGTAGACGTCAGCCAGAAAACTCAGGCTGGAACCAGTCCGTCGGGGCTTCTCACGCAACTGGACGACATCGGCGTCGGGCAACCCGTCGAAGGACTCGACGATGCTGTCCTCGTCCAGGTAGAGGACGAATTCACGATCGGTCGAGAGCGCCCGGCGGGCCCACTCCTGAGCGCGCCCCTTCCGAACGGCCTGACACGCAAAGTCGTCGGGGACGACGTGCACCGTCGCTCCCCTCACGTCGATGGGCTTTTCGGCGATCACGTGAACGTCTGTCAGCTCGTCCGGCACGGAATCGACCGTCTCCTGGACGACCGCTGTGGCGTCGACTGTCATGATTCTCACCTGGACGTCTTCCAGTCCGTACTCGTTCGACGGCGGTTCGTATCCCGATCCAAACACGTAGGTCAGCACAGTCCACAGGAGAGCGGTGCCCCCGAAGAGAACAGTAACGCCCCAAAGCGTGAGACCGAACAACGACCCGAGGCCGCCGTCCGCAGTCGTCGTGGTGGTCACACTGGCTTCCGCCGGTGCGCGCCCAGGTCCTGTCACGATCGTCGGTGCGAGTATGGTAGCGACCCCACCGACGACCAGCAACAGGGTGACGCCGATCAGTCCGATTCGCTCGGTGTTCATCATCGCTGGTTTCGCACTGTGACACCTTGAACCGCCCAGACGCTCCAAATTCGTTTTCACGATTCAGATCGTTCGTGACTCTCTCCTCGGTGTCTCAACCAGCGTTTCTTCGAGCACCGCGCCGGGTGTCTCCGTTTCGATCGTAGCGCCCATCCTCCTGTCGGCACACGCGCTGATACGATCGAGCAATCTCAATCGAACGGGGGTTCCGCGATCCAGCGAAGCGGAATGAGAGACTGGAAAACGGCGGACGTGGTCGAGTAAACGGAATTAAACAGACGAAACTGAGATGGACGGTCGGCCCGATTCAAATATCGCAGGACCATTTACTCGAGTCGTATGAGACAACATACCCTTCACGCACTGGTTGTCGCTGGTGTTCTCCTCGTGGCTGGCTGTGCCGGTGGGCTCTCCGGCACCCCCGAAAGCGCGACCACGGATGCGAGTCAGGTCAGTGACTCGCCGACGGGAGCGCCAACTGGCGGTGGATCGGTGGCCTTCTACATCAGTGACGAACAGAACGCGATGGGGGACTTCCAGCACCTCAACGTCACAGTCACGCGCGTCGGCTTCGAACGTGCGGCCGAAGACAAGGGCGGCTGGGTCGAACACGACGTCGACAACGCGACTGTTGATCTGACCGCGCTCCAGGGACCGAACGCCACACTCATCGGCCAGTACAACCTCTCGAACGGCACCTACTCCACGGTGTTTGTCCACGTCGGTAACGTGAATGCGACGCTGCAGAATGGCGAAGAAGTCCGCGTGAAACTCCCGAGTGAGAAACTCCAGATCCAGAAACCCTTCACGGTCGACAATGGATCGACGGTAGACTTCGTCTTCGACATCACCGTGCACAAGGCCGGCAAGAGCGGAAAGTACATCCTCAAACCGGTCATCGGCGAATCCGGCACGGACGTCCCGATCGAACCGACGGATGACGACGAACGGGAAGACGAACTACAAGCGACGTTCCTCGGCAACGTCACTCGGGGGGACAACGCCACGATCGACGTCAAACGCGGCGGCGAACCGGTCGCCAACGCCACGGTCCTCGTCAACGGCAACACGGTCGAACCGACCGATGCAGACGGACGGACCACTTTCGAGGTCCCGGACGCGGACGAGGTGGCGATCGAAGTGACGGCCGGAGACGCCGAGACGGAACTCGAGGCCGAATTCGAAACCCATGAGGCGGACTCAGAGGCCGATACTGCCGACGACGAACTGACTGCGACGTTCGTCGGGACCGTCTCACAGAACGCGACAGTCTCCGTGATGCGGGGCGGCAATCCCGTCGAGAATGCGACGGTCGTCGTGAACGACGAACCGGTCGGGACGACTGGCGTCGACGGCCAACGCACGTTCGAAGTCCCGGACGCGGAATCGCTGACGGTGACTGTTCAGGTCGGTGACGAAGAGATCGAACTCGAACGGGAACTCGAATCCTCCGAAGGGTAACTACCGCTGGACGGTGTGGTGACCGAATCGCACCTGCTGTCCGATACAACGAACTGAGAGTATGGCGCCGCTATTCGGCGTGAGTGTCCGGATGCTTCCCGGCAGGGATCTGAACCCGATGCCAGACCTCGCTTCACTCGGTCTGCCGTGTCAAATCCCTTCCTGCGCGTGGATGGTTCTCGCTCACGTTGTTTGCTCGAAAATCCATGCTCGGTCAGGGATTTGAACCCTGGTCCTCGGCTCGAAAGGCCAAGATGATTGGCCGGACTACACCAACCGAGCGTGTCCGAACTACAGTCCGATCGACGGACTGGACCCTAATAAATGCCGTCAATTCGTCCCGGGACTGTGCCGTGTTATGCTCACCCAGGAACCGGCCGAGACGGAACCTCCAAGTTCGGCCCCGTCGTCGGGAGGGGTATGAGTCTGTTGGGCCGTCTCCGGGGTGACCGAGCGGACGGCGTCGGACTGTACGTCGACGGACCGAACGTCCTCCGGGAGGAGTTCGACGTCGACCTCGACGACTTGCGCGGGATCGCCGCCGAATACGGTCGTATTGGGGCGGCCCGGCTCTATCTCGACGAACACGCCACCCCGGGGCTGATCCAGGCCGGCGAAGCCCGCGGCTTTGCGGTCGTCACAACCAGCGGCGACGTCGACGTCAAACTCGCCGTCGACGCGACGCGGGCTGCAAGCGAGGATCGCATCGAAACGCTGGTGATCGCTTCCCGAGACACTGATTTCAAACCTGCGCTGGAGGTCGCGGCCGATCGGGGCTGTCGAACGGTTGCGATCGCGCCGGGCGAACTCGGACGCTCCGATGCGCTGTCGAACACTGCCCACGAGAGCCATTCGCTCGAGGGCTGATGCCGTCGGCCAGACACCCGGAGACGAACGCCTTTTGGATCGAACGCTCCCACATCCGGACATGACTGACGAACCCGAGACGCCGATCCTGGATGATCACCTCCACCTCGATCCCGCGCACGGTCGTGGAATCGACGCCGTCGAGGACTTCGTCAATGCCGGCGGCACGCATCTGCTGGTCGTCAACAAACCCTCCTGGATGCTGGAAGACGTCGGCGACGACGAATCGATCTTCCGGGCGGTGTTCGAGACGACGATCGACGTCGTCGAACGAGCCACCGAGGTCTTGCCGGGCCGTGCTTGGCCGGTCCTCGGTGTCCATCCCGCGCTGATATCGAAGCTGACGGGACGGGGGTACACCCCCGACGAAGCCCGCGATATCATGCAAGCGGGCCTCGACGTCGCGGCCGAGTACGTCGCCGAGGGTCCGGCACTCGCCCTCAAATCCGGTCGGCCGCACTACGACGTGGGCGACCCGGTCTGGGAGGCCTCGAACGACGTGATGAAACACGCCTTCGAGTTGGGTGCCGAAACCGGCTGTGCGGTCCAGCTCCACACGGAGGGCGGCCAGGACTTCACCGAGGTCGCCGAGTGGGCCGAAAACCGTGGTTTGCCGGCTGACCGCGTCGTCAAGCACTACTCGGAAGGCCGCCTCGACGGGCCGACCAAGAGCGTCCTCTCGAACAAGGACGAGCTGGAGATTGCCGTCGAAGCGGATGAGCCGTTCCTGATGGAGACCGACTTCATCGACGATCCCGATCGACCAGGGGCGGTGCTCGGCCCGAAGACTGTCCCCCGGCGGGTCGAATGGATGCGGGCGGAAGGTTACGACGATGCGATCCGCACAGCCCACGTCGAGACGCCCGCCGCAGTCTACGGGATCGACACCGAAGCGACGCTGTGACCGGTCGACGGGTGAGCCGTTTTGCTGTTCAGAGCTCGAAGGTCTCGTCGCCGTCGAGAACGTGAACGTCGGCGTCGCTGCCGACGGCTTTGACCTCGCGGGTGAACGCCTCTGCGTCCTGCTCGATCGGCGGGAACGTGTCGTAGTGCATCGGGAAGGCGTACTCGACGTCGAGCCAGTCGATGGCGACGGCGGCCTGCTCCGGCCCCATCGTGAAGTGATCGCCGATCGGGATCGCCGCGGCGTCGGGTTCGAGGAACGGGGCGATCACGTCGCGCATCTCCGTCATCAGCCCGGTGTCGCCGGCGTGGTAGAACGCCGTCGTCTCGTCGTCGCTCTTTCGGGTCGGTTCGGCGTCGGAGATCACGAAGCCGGCGGGCATCCCCGCCGATCCGATCTCGTAGCCCGTGTTGATGCCGTTGGTGTGATCGGCCCGATGCATCGTCACGAACGCCTCGCCGGCCGCGACCGTCCCGCCGAGGTTCATCCCGACGGTCTCGTTGCCGTGTTCGGCTTCGATATAACTGGCGAGCTCCGGCGTCGCGACGACGGTCGCGTCCGGGAACGCGCCGACGTTTGCGATGTGGTCGGCGTGGCCGTGGGTCAACAGGACGAAGTCGGGGCGCTCGACGTCCGTGGGCGACAGCGACGTCTTCGGGTTGTCGAAGAAGGGATCGATCAGCAAGCGGGTGTCTGCAACCTCGACGCTCCAGGTTGAATGACCATACCAGGTGAGTTCCATGGGTCAGACGGGTTTACTCGCGTCGCACACTTAATCTTGCAGCTGCCGGAACGGTCGATGGATGGGTCGGTAATAGTTGTGTTACCCGAATCGGGACGACCGCCGCGCCCGCGATGAGGCCAGCGCGATGCTGGCTGCCTGGGGTGTTGTCGTCCTCGATGAAACCATGCTGCAGACGGCCGGAGGAGTCAGCCAAGCGTTTATCCGGCGAGATACCGTTGGCTACGTATGCCCGCTGATCGCCCTTCTCGACGGCGGTTTCTGCACTCTCTCGGTGCCATGGCCGTGCTCGGTCTCGCTGGCTGCGTCGAGTCACCGACCGGAGATGTCGCCACGTCTGCGTCCGAGCAGTCGGCACCGACGACGAACACTACCGTCGAAAACCAGGGTGACGAGCCCGCGACCGATGATCGGTCACGGTACGCCGACGTCTACCGATCAGTTAGCGATTCGGTTGTCCAGATCAGGGTCATCACGCCCTTTGGGACGGCGGGAACCGGCAGCGGGTTCGTCTACGACGAGCGCCACCTCGTGACGAACGAACACGTGGTTTCGAACGCCGAGGAACTGTACGTCCGCTATCCTTCGACCGGGTGGCGGGAGGCGTCTGTCGTCGGCACGGACAGCGATAGCGACCTTGCGGTCTTGTCCGTTGACGAGCACCCACCCGCCGCCGGTTCGCTGTCGCTCGTCGAAGACGAACCGGCTGTCGGAACCGAAGTGGTTGCGATCGGGAATCCATATGGACTCTCGGGGTCAGTCTCGGCGGGCATTGTCAGCGGTGTGGACCGGACACTGTCGAGCCCAGGCGAGTTCTCGATCCCCGATACGATTCAGACCGACGCAGCCGTGAATCCGGGCAACAGCGGAGGGCCGCTCGTCAACCTGGAGGGAGAGGTCGTCGGCGTCATCAGCGCCGGCCAGGGCGACAATATCGGACTGGCCATCTCCAGTGCGTTGACACGCAAAGTCGTCCCTGCGTTGATCGAGACGGGTTCGTACGAGCATCCCTACCTCGGTATCCGGCTGCTCGACGTCACCCCAGCAGTGGCAGAAGCTAACGACCTTTCGGAAGCCTCGGGTGTCTACGTGACGGAGACCATCGAGGGCGATCCGTCGGACGGTGTTCTGCAAGGCGCGACCGAAGAAACGGTCGTCAATGGCCAATCGATACCCGTCGGCGGCGACGTGATCACGCATATCGAAGGCGAACCGACGCCGACCAGCCAGCAGTTGGGGAGCGTCCTCGCACTCGAAACCCAGGTCGGACAGCCGGCCACGATTCGGGTCCTTCGGGATGGTGCGACCGAGACGCTGGAAGTGACGATCGGATCTCGGAGCGAGGCGGAGTGATCCCGATACGAAGGGCTCTTCGAATAGTGTCGCAACCGCTCGGAAAATAGCCAGCCATTCACGACGTTTACCGGAGCGTCTCCGCAGCCCCGCGCTCGACGAGGGGCTCGGCGTTGGTCGCCGGCAGTGTGACCACGTCTTCGGCCACGAGATCGTAGGTACGCTCGTCGACACCGAGTATCTCGCCGACATCGCTCGTGATCCGGACGGTCGTCCGTTCGACATCGGCCGTTGTGGACGCCGAGCCGTCCCCGTCTTCGGCCACAGAACCGGGCGGACCGCCGTCCCGTCGCGTCGTCGGATCGGGTCCATCGCCCCCAGCCGCCGGCACTTTCGTGTCGTCGGCTGGTGCTGACGACGCTCCAGTATCCGGATCCGTTTGTCCACCGTCGGCTGTCGAACTCCCACGCATCAAGTCGGCCGCGGGCACCTCGTCGTCAGTGGCTGCTGAGCGACTCTCCGCTGGCTCGGGCGGCGCTCCGGTCGAATCCGACGCTTCCGTCGATGACGCTGTCGAGGGCGGGCGCTCCCCAGTTGTTCCTTCCGAGGCGGCCGACGGGCCGTCATCGGTCGGCGACCCGGCATGGCCGGCGACAGCCATGGATTCGCCGTCGAGGACATCGAACACGCGCTGGCGGTTCGATTCGATCGAATCCACAAGATCCTCGAAAAGATCCCGCTCCTCGGTTGTGAGTCCCTCTTCCTCGGTGGGCATGTCCGCGGCCGCGAGCGATGCCATCTTGACGACCTTGCCGACGCGGCGTTCGTAGATGGCCTGTAACGTCTGTTCGGCCGTGTCGATGTCGTCCGAGAGACGGGCGACTTTCGGGGAGTCGAACGGATCCTCGGCGGCCTCGGCCGCGCGCTCGCGCTCGGCCCGCAACGAGCGGACGAACTGCCCCGCCTCCTCGTAAAACGAATCGCGAAGCTGCTGGAGGCTGTCGGTCTGGCGCTCGCGACTCTGTACCGATTGGATCTCGTCTAAGTCCATGATGTTCGGCGGTTCTCCCTCACTCTTGGCCCTTCTCGGCGCGTCCACGACTCATGAGGAACACGCCGAGGTACTCCGGAACGGAAGTAACTCCCTCCGGGAGTGTAAAGCTATCGCCACCGAGTTCAACGGTTCCAGGATCTGTCACTTCGACGGTGATCTCGTGGCCGACAAACGTCTCCGGGACGGCATCGACGAGCGGATCGAACTCCGCAAGTTCGTCCCGGGACAGCTTCCGGACGGCAAGGCCACTCCCGCCGTGAAGGCTGCCCGGCAGTCGGATCAGCCGGTTCGTGTCCGTCGTGACTGGTTCGTCGATCGGCGCGTTCTGCTCGGTGATCACGTCCCCGGTGATCGCCTCGACGAGCTTGCGGATCCCCGGCCCGCCCGCCTCCATGTTTCCGTCTTCGATCGCCTCGCGGTTGGCCTCGATCGCGCCACGGATCGTCTTCGCCCGCCCCTCGCCGATCCCCTCTAGGTCCTGGAGTCTGGTCATGGCCTGTTCCTCAGGGAGTGCTTCGACTTCGTCGACGAAGGCAAGCAGCGCCTCGTGGACGCGCTTGCCCCATCCCCCCTCGGTTCGGAGTGTGCGCGCGGTCACGTTCCCCCGCATTTCGGTCGTCACGAGCCCGTCCAGATCGAGTCCGATCCCGCGTACGTAATCGACAATCTCGCGTCTGGCTTCGCGTTCGAGCTGTTGAATCCCCTTGTCGCGGACGTGGACGTGGTACCCGCGACCGCCCGAGAAGACGATCGTCAGGTCATCGAACCCGAAGTCGTCCTCCAGGAAGTTAAGCAGTCGAAAGAGAGCGTCCTTGCAGGCAGCGAGCATCTCGGCGTAGGTGGCCTGGGTAGGATCGACCGACGGCAGGTGGTCGGCGTCCAGATCGAAGACGACGTCCGAGCCGCGCCAGTCCTTGGCACTCATCGACCCGGCGCCGGGGTCCGTGTACCGGCCGGCCGAGAAGTAGACGTGCCGTGGTCGTTCCCTGGCGAGGAACGATTCGAGGTCGCCCATATCCAGCAGCGACTGGTGGCGAACCATCGTTTCGCCGGGGCTGTCGGTCCAGGGGATGTAGCCCCATTCGCGTTCGTGGGCGTCCGGCGGCGGTAGCGGTTCGGTCCGTCGATAGTAGTCGCCGAACCGGCCCCGAAGATACGCGCGAGTTCGCTCCTCCATCGCTCCCGGGTTCGCGGAGGGGACGAAAATGATTGTCGGTCGGCCAAAGTCCCCGACAGGGAACGACAGCAGGTGCTGGGAGTCGTCAGTGTTGGATCTGCGTTCGCTTCAGCGAGTGAGAAGACCCTGCAACCGATCGATGATGCCGTCGTCGTCCCCGAGCGTGAGGTAGTAGGCGTCGCCACCGTCCTCGTAGTAGTTGTCGATCCGTCGTTTGATCTCGAAGCCGATGTGGCGATAGAACTGCATGGCGGACTGATTGGTCGTCCGTGCGTGACAGGAGACTGATTGGTGATCCTCGGCTGTCCGAGCGATGAGACGCTTGCCGAATCCTTCGTCACGATAGGTCGGATCGACCGCCAGAAAGAGAATGTACCCGTCTCGTCGAACGGCAGCGAACCCGATCAACTCCGAATTGTGTCCCCGGTCGTAGTAGACGTAGACCGTCGAGCGCCTGTAGGCGTTCTCGAAGAACCGGCGTCGTTGTCGCAGAATCCCTTCCTCGGCCCTGATGTGTTCTTTGAGATTCCACGCGGCGTCGACGAACTCGTCGTCGCCGCGTTCGACCCGTGTCGCTTCGACGGTGACGCTCACTGCTGTACAGTATGATCTTGATCCATTTAACTTTTAAGGGGATTTGGGCACGAGCGGCCGCACTCAGTCGGGCCGGCTGGCAACTGTCGGAGCGGGGACCCGATCCGGTCATACGGGCGGCACTGGTACACTCGATCTGCAGCCACAACGCTTTCAATCACTGCAACTGAGTGTTTTCGTATGTCTGAGCGAATCCAGCCGCCGCATGGGACAGACGTCCGCGAGCGGCTGAAACAGTCGCTGGTGACTGGATTGACGCTGACGGTGCCGCTTTTGATCACTGTATTGGTGGTGAGCTTCATCTGGGGATTCATCTTCGGGACGCTCCAGCCGCTGACGGGGTCGCTCCAACGTGTGCTCGGTCTCAGCGGCGATACCCCGGAGATACTGCTCCAGATCATCTCTGTCGTGGTGGTGCTGGTGTTTCTGGTGATCGTCGGATGGATCGCCGAGTCATATTCGGGTGCCAAGGCGGTCGAACGTCGATTCGACCGCGCGATGGGGACCATCCCGGGTATCGGCAGCGTCTATCAGACGTTCAACGAGATGAGCGAACTGGTACTGGACGCCGACACGGAGAGCTTTCAGGAGATCAAGCTCGTGGAGTTTCCGACGGAAGGGTCCTACGCCACGGGGTTCGTGACGGCCGAGACGCCCGACCAGATCCAACAGGACACTGGCCACGAAGGGATGTTGACGATCTACGTCCCGCTGGCTCCGAACCCGCTCATGGGTGGATACGTCCTCCACGTCACACCGGATCGATGTATCGATGTCGATATGAGCGTCGAGGAGGGGCTCAAGGCGATCATGACTAGCGGCGTCGCCGTCGGTGATACCGCGACCGCCGATGTGGAGTCAATCGAGTACCCGGACAGCCTGCCGGACGGGATCGTCGGGACCGAGTGGCTCTCGGGGACGACGGCTGAGGACGAAGCACCTGGAGCGGAACCGTCCCGGACCGACGACGGCCGAGAGGACCAGCCGTGAGCTTCGACCTGCGGGATCACACGGCGGACGTGGCAGTCGAGTCCACGGGCGACACTATCGGTGACGTGTTTGGCGCGACAGCCGACGGCCTGGCCGCGGCGATGTGTGAGGACGTCCCCTCGAACGGCGACCGATTCGAGCTGTCCGTCACTGCGGAGAGTCGAGAGTCCGTCCTGTTCGATTATCTGGACGAACTCATCTACGAGCGCGACGTTCGAGGCGTCCTCCCGGTCGACAACCGGGCGACAGTCGACCACACCGGCGAGGAGTGGTCAGTCGAAGCCAGCGCACGGGGCGTCCCACTTGACGCCATCACCGCCCGCGAGGTCAAGGCCGTCACGTATTCCGAGATGGCTCTCGAAGCAACTGACGACGGCTGGCACGCCTACGTCGTCTTCGATGTCTGATCGGAGCGATGCATGCCGGCTGTCCGTTGTTGATCGACGACTTGTCGACATGAGACCGGTCGCCGTCGAAATCCATACCGCATCAGTTCCAGCACCGACAGAGAGACGACGAGGACGGCGGATTTTTCGGCGGCACTTCTCCCGGACGGGGGAAGAGCCAACCGATGGCGAGGATTATTAAACAGCGTGTATTTCTTTGGGCTCGGCGAAGACAACCTCGCCAAAGCCAAAATTAATGTGCGCCAGGCCCGTTCATCTGATGATGCGAAGGAGTACTCAAGACTGGTGGCCAAACCAGTTGGATCTGACAATTCTCGACCAGAACGCTCGCGACGTCAGTCCGTATGACGCGGACTACGACTACGCCGAAGCGTTCGAAGAACTCGATCTCGAAGCGGTCAAGGAAGATCTCGAAGAGCTGATGACCGATTCGAAGGACTGGTGGCCGGCCGATTACGGCCATTATGGTCCCCTCTTCATCCGGATGGCCTGGCACAGTGCCGGCACGTACCGCACCACGGACGGCCGTGGTGGGGCCGCGGGCGGCAGACAGCGGTTCCCGCCGCTTGACAGCTGGCCGGACAACGCGAACCTCGACAAAGCGCGTCGGCTCCTCTGGCCGATCAAGCAAAAATACGGCCGGAAACTCTCGTGGGCAGACCTGATCGTTCTGGCCGGCAACGTCGCCATGGAGTCGATGGGCTTCGAGACGTTCGGCTTCGCTGGCGGACGTGAAGACGACTTCGCCCCCGACGAGTCGGTCGACTGGGGGCCGGAAATGGAGATGGAGTCCTCCGAACGCTTCGAGGACGGCGAACTCGAGAACCCCCTCGGCGCGACCGTCATGGGTCTCATCTACGTCAACCCGGAAGGCCCGGACGGCGAACCGGCCCCGGAAGCCTCGGCGGAGAACATCCGGGAGTCCTTCAGCCGGATGGCGATGAACGACGAGGAGACGGTCGCGCTCATCGCCGGCGGCCACACGTTCGGGAAAGTTCACGGTGCCGACTCCGGTGACCACCTCGGTCCCGAGCCCGCGGATGCCCCAATCGAGGAACAGGGCCTCGGCTGGGACAACGAGTACGGCTCGGGCAAGGGAGCGGACACTATCACCAGCGGGATCGAGGGGCCCTGGAACACCACGCCGACCGAGTGGGACATGGGCTACATCGACAACCTTCTCGAGTACCAGTGGTGGCCCGAGAAGGGCCCCGGCGGCGCGTGGCAGTGGACCACCCAGAACGGCGAACTCGACGAGTCCGCCCCCGGCGTCGAGGACCCCGACGACAAGGAGGACGTGATGATGCTCACGACCGACATCGCGCTGAAGCGCGATCCGGATTACCGGGAGATCCTCGAACGCTACCAGGACAACATGATGGAGTTCGGGATCAACTTCGCGAAGGCGTGGTACAAGCTGATCCACCGCGACATGGGCCCGCCCGAGCGCTTCCTCGGTCCGGAAGTCCCAGACGAGACCATGATCTGGCAGGATCCCCTGCCGGACGCCGACTACGATCTGGTCGGCGACAGCGAGGTCGCGGAGCTCAAGGGGACGATCCTCGACTCGGAGCTCTCCCGCTCCCAGCTGGTCAAGACCGCCTGGGCCGCTGCCTCGACGTACCGCGACAGCGACAAGCGCGGCGGTGCCAACGGTGCTCGGATCCGACTGGAACCCCAGAAGAGCTGGGCGGTCAACGAGCCCGACGAACTGGAGACGGTCCTCTCGACGTACGAGGACATCCAGGCTGAGTTCAACGACTCCCGGTCCGACGACGTCCGTGTCTCGCTCGCGGACCTGATCGTCCTGGGCGGGAACGCCGCCATCGAGGAGGCCGCTGCGGACGCCGGCTACGACGTGACGGTGCCCTTCGAGCCCGGCCGGACCGACGCCGAGCCCGAACAGACAGACGTCGAGTCCTTCGAGGCGCTGAAGCCCGAAGCCGATGGCTTCCGCAATTACGTCGGCGAGGAGGCCGACCGCAAGCCCGAAGAGATCCTGGTGGACAACGCCGAGTTGTTGAATCTGACCGTCCCCGAGATGACGGTCCTCCTCGGCGGCATGCGCCAACTGGGCGCGACCTACGGCGACACCGAGAAGGGCGTTTTCACCGATCAGCCCGGCACGCTGACGAATGACTTCTTCGTGAACGTCCTCGACATGGATTACGAGTGGGAAGGGACCGACGACGAGAACGTCTACGAGATCCGTGACCGCGAGACGGGTGCGGTCGAGTGGACCGGCTCGCGTGTCGATCTCATCTTCGGGTCGAACGCCCGACTTCGTGCCGTCTCGCAGGCGTACGCCGCCGAGGACGGCGAAGAGCAGTTCGTCTCGGACTTCGTCGACACCTGGCGCAAGGTCATGCAACTCGACCGCTTCGACCTCGAGTAACGGCCGTCTCGCCGCCGCGTTTCTGTCGATCCGACGCCGTCTCCCGCTTCGAACCTTACTTGCTGCCACAGGTTGTACCCACGTGTATGACTACCTACGACGCCGGTGAATTCACCCTGGAGAAGGTACGCGAGTACGTCTGGGAGATGCCACAGGAGGGCGAGATGCGCGTTCCCGCGCGGGTCCTCGCCAGCGAGGAACTCCTCGACGAGATCAGCGACGACCTCTCTCTGCAGCAACTCAAGAACACCACCCATCTCCCCGGAATCCAGCAGTACGCCCTGGCGATGCCCGACGCCCACCAGGGGTATGGGTTCCCGGTCGGCGGCGTCGCCGGCATCGACGCCGAAACCGGCGTTATATCGCCTGGGGCGGTTGGTTACGATATTAATTGCGGCGTAAGGATGTTGAAAACGAACCTCACGTACAGCGACATTCAGGGTCGCGAGGAGCAACTCGTCGACGCGCTGTTCGAGGCGATCCCGTCGGGGTTGGGCGGCGGTGGTGTCGTCCAGACCGACGTCGACACACTGGAGGAAGTCCTCACACGCGGCGTCGAGTGGGCGCTCGACGAGGGCTACGCCGTCGAAGACGATCTCGCCCACTGCGAGGACGAGGGAGTCCGATCCGGGGCAGATCCCGACGCAGTCTCGAAGAAAGCAAAGGACAGGGGCCGCCAGCAACTCGGGAGTCTGGGCAGCGGGAATCACTTCCTGGAAGTCCAGCGCGTCACGGACGTCTATCGCGAGGACGTCGCCGAATCTTTCGGTCTCAGCGAAGACCAGATCGTCGTCCTGATTCACTGTGGCTCACGCGGCCTGGGCCACCAGGTCTGTACCGACTACCTTCGGGATATCGAGCAGGCCCATCAGGGACTCCTAGAGCAGTTGCCGGACAAGGAACTCGCGGCCGCGCCCGCCGGGAGCCATCTCGCCGAGGCGTACTACGGGGCGATGAACGCCGCGATCAACTTCGCGTGGGTCAACCGCCAGCTCATCATGCATCGAACCAGGGAGGTCTTTGCCGACGTCTTCGACCGCGACTGGCGCGATATGGAGATGGAACTGTTGTACGACGTTGCCCACAACATCGCCAAGAAGGAGATCCATACCATTGAGGGCCAGGACCGCGAACTCTTCGTCCACCGGAAGGGCGCGACGCGCGCGTTTCCCGCCGGTCACCCGGAAATCCCGGCCGCCTACCGTGACGTCGGCCAGCCGGTCATCATCCCCGGGAGCATGGGGGCCGGGAGTTACGTCCTCCGTGGCGGCGAGCATTCGATGGCGGAGACGTTCGGTTCGACGGCCCACGGCGCGGGCCGGCTCATGTCCCGGACGGAAGCCAAGAACACCTACTGGGGCGAGGATGTCCAGGACGACCTCCGCGATCAGGAGCAGATCTACGTCAAAGCCGAGAGCGGCGCGACCGTCGCCGAGGAGGCCCCGGGCGTCTACAAGGACGTCGACGAGGTCGTGCGCATCTCGGACGAACTCGGGATCGGCGATCGGGTCGCCCGGACGTTTCCGGTCTGTAATATCAAAGGGTGATCGCTGCCCGGCCTAGATGCCCGTGTCACCGTTCCAGCGTGAGAGGACGGTCGATTGGTTCAGTGTGGCGTTGTGGTAGATGATCTCGAGGCGGCTGCTCGAGCGGATCCGGTCCCCGTAGGCATTTTGTTCACTGACCGGGACCGTATCGCCCGGCGTCACCAGGGCCGATTCGTTTGATTCGGCCAGTGCAGCCCACGTGACGTTGTTGTTTGAACCCGATATATAGAGATCACCGCTCCTGAATTCGTCTCCACGATCGTGCTCGATGATGAGAAAGCCTCCCCGTTCGTTGAACGTGTACGTGAAGTTGGCCTGGGGTGGCCCGGATGTATCGCCTACAAACAGGAACGCACTGATCCCCACTCCGGCCACGAGAATGAACGCGATGCCGACGAGCGTGACGACCGCAGTCATCTCCGAGATCCCGCGTTCGTCCCAACCCGTCGCAGTGGCCGGTTCCATCACAGGTTCCCTTGTACCCGTGGCGATAAAAAGACTGTTCGCCCTGCTTGCCAGATAGATGCCAGTGCCCCTTGCTCTCGATTCCAGTACCCGTCAACACAACCCTTTTCAGCTATCGGGGTGTCGATTTTCGCATGCAACCGGTGGCCGTCGGGTGGATCGACGTGCTTGGAGCCACGACCACCGAGGCCGCCAATCCGGTCCAGGCATTGGAGTGGGTCCCCGCGTGGATCCCCGACTGGACCCTCGACGTGGTTTCCGTCGTCATTGTCCTCGGACTTGCCTGGGCCGCTAGCCGATTCCTGATCGGATTGCTCGGTCGGCGCATCGCTCGCCGGTTTCGCCGCCCCAGTCTCACTCGGGCGTTCATCCGTGGGATTCGCGCGGGTGTGTTTGGCCTTGCACTGCTGGTGATTCTGCGTATCTTCGGATTAGAGCTTGGAGATATCGCGCTCTCGGTGACCGTGTTTTCGGCGGTGATCGGTGTCATCCTCGCGCCGATCGTTGGCAGTGTCATCAGCGGGATCTTCCTGCTGGCTGACCAGCCTTACGAGATCGGCGACATGGTTGAACTCGCCGACACGGGCCAGCGTGGATTCGTCGAGGACATCACCCTTCGATATACCAAGATATTCACACTCGACAATACGTTTCTGGTCATCCCGAACGGCACGATCCGCGAACGTGACGTCATCAATTACTCCGCGGAAGACAGCCGGGTCCGGGAGTCTATCGACGTCGTCGTTACCTACGAGGGGGATCTCGAAACCGCTCGCGACCGGTTCATCCAGGCTGCCCGGTCGGTCGACGGTGTCATCGGCGGCGGCCCGGACATCCGGGTCGGAGCCGCACGGTATCCGGCGAGCCCAGTGTGTCATATCGGCGAGTTCGGCGATCACGGGATCCGACTGACCCTTCGGTACTGGATCGAGGTGCCTTATCGAATGCAGGCGATCAGGTCACAGATACAGACCGCGATCTGGGAGGCGATCGATGATCTGGATGTCGAGATCGCCTATCCCCACTCGCATCTGGTGTTTGATGATACGAGTGGCCAGTTGCGGGTCAGTCACGACGAAGGGGTCTCGGAGTCACCGGGAAGACAGTCCCCATCTAGGGACGCGGTTGTCGACGACGAACAGTACGAACATCGTGACCGCGCCGAGTGATTGCTGTGCAGGCGTTTGCAGTTCGGTCGAAGTACTTTGATTGGCTAATCGACCGAGGCGGTGACGATTCGACAGTCGAGTTCGTTGCTCAGGTACGTCGAGACGTCGGGGTCATCGATCAGTCGGCGGACCATCCGTCGCCAACGCCCCACCTGTTTCTTCCCGATCACGACCACGTCAGCCCCTTCGGCAGCGACTTCTTCGAGGATGGTCTCCTCGACGAGCAGCCCGGTCCGGATCGCATATCGCGTCCGTGGCAGCTGACCGAACTCTGATTCGACCGCGGACTTGAGATCCGCCCGCGTGACGTGACCGTTATGTTGATACAGATTGACATGCAAGATCGTCAGATCCGCGTCCTCCTCGTCGGCGACGTCGATTGCCCTCGCAAGCGTCGCTCGCGAGTGTTCGCTCAATGGAAACCTGACCGGAACCATCACCGTTGTCATCTGGAGTCTACTCGGTCTCCGGGACGCGTCAACGTTTCGTATCGGGACGTCTCTCGGCTCGATGCGTGGTTTCCTGTCATCTCATCCACGCACTGAACCGTGATCGTTGTATGGCACGATCTCCCAGCACCGTCGGCAGAGTGCCGGGCAACAATTACAGGGAGGGAGGTCGTTGGGCTACTGTACGGGTGCGTGCTTCCCGGAGAGGCAACGTCCCCGCAACACCAACAGAGCAACATGGTATTCAAGAAAGTTACCCTCGTGGGAACGAGTCCGGACGGCTTCGATGCGGCCACAGACGATGCGATCGATCGAGCACAGGACACCTTAGAGAACGTCCAGTGGATCGAGGTCGACGAACTGGGCGTCGAAGTAGCGACCGCAGACGATCGCGAGTACCAGGCCGAAGTGACTGTGGCATTTGAACTTCAGGACTGAGCGACGTCGGTCGCTCTCGACTGACGTGGTGGTTTCTCGAACGTGATCGGTAGCGAAAGCCATATCCCCCGAGACACGAACGGAGAGGTATGAGCGCTCCGCCGGGGGAGTACTACACAGAGGAACGGTGGCAGAACTGGATACAGCGGATCGAATCGGAAGATATCGATCCGGAGCAGGAGGATTCGGCCCGTCTCCTGTTGAACCTCCAGGACGATACAGCGATCGCCGTCGCCAAGATCGTCACTGATTACGAGGACGGCGAACTCGAGGCCGAAGCGGCACTCGAAGAGCTACAGGGTGTCCGCGAGATCGTCCTCGAGGAGGTGGACATATCCGACGAGGAGAAATTGATGGTCGTCGACGGCGTCCAGACCTCGCTTGTTTGTGTCTTTTTCGCCGCCGAAGAGTACGTCGCCGGCGGCGTCGCCGAGGCCCCGATCGCGGATCTCATCGCTGCGGCGAGCGAGGCCGAGTCCGAGGAGAACATGGATGCTGCGCTGGGGTACTGCGCTCAGGCTGGGACGCGGATCATCGCCGACGAGGCGGAACTCCCGCGGGACGTCGTCGACGACCTGGAGTTCGGACTGGTCGCCGAATGGGTCAACGGGTTAGACAGCCTGCAAACGGCGATGAGCGACCCGGAAGTCGTCGAAGAAGACGACGAGTGAGCGCGGCCGGATCAGCCACGTTCAGTTCGCTCCGGTGGAGGCGGCAGACAACCTTTTACCCGCGGGCGGCGTCGTTGCAGTAATGCCCTTCTGGGACGACGAACGCGGGCAGGCGATCCAGATCGGTGCTGTACTGCTGTTCGCCGTCCTCGTGATCGCATTCTCGCTGTACCAGGCGTTCGTCGTCCCGAACCAGAACGAACAGATCGAACTGGACCACAACGTCGAGGTCCAACAACAGCTTCAAGATCTCCGAAACGCCATCGTCTCGATGCCAGGCCGCACGTCGGGCACAGGGACGACAGTTTCACTCGGGACATCGTATCCGGCGCGCGTGGTCGCCCTCAATCCCCCGCCGCCCTCTGGCCAACTGACGACAATTGGGACGACTAACCCGCAGGTAAATCTGACGATCACGAACGCGACCGCGGTCGGGGAGACCGGTGATCTCTGGAACGGTTCGACGCGGCCGTACAACACGGGCGGAATCGCTTACGAGCCGAACTACAACGAGTATCGGGATCCACCGACGACGATCTACGAGAACACGCTGCTGTACAATACGTTCCGTGGCGGGAATCTGACGCTGGCTGGTCAGTCACTCATCTCCGGGGACCGAATCTCGTTGGTCACGCTCAACGGGTCGTTGAGTCGGTCGAGTAGCGCCTCGACGACCGTCGATACTCAGCCGATCAGCAGTTCAGACCGGACAATACTGGTCACGGGCAACGCCACGTCGCCGATCACGCTCAATTTGACGACTCGGCTTTCCGCCAGTCGGTGGACGACACTGCTTGACGACGAGGCCAACGTGGATACTGTCGCGCCCGCGCCGAATGCTGCTGTGCCTGACCCGTTTACCCGCGTGCAGATCACGCTGGATCCGGGCCAATATCGTTTGCAGATGGCGAAAGTCGGCGTCGGAACGGGCACGAGTGAGGAGTCGGCGAGCTATCTGACGGACATCTCCGGTAATGGGACGACGATCACGCGTGGCGACAGTCAAGACATCACCCTCGAAGTACGCGACGCGTACAACAATCCGCTGTCGGGTGTCTTGGTGAACGGAACCGTCCCGGGGAGCAACGCCGGGCAGTTGGACCAGGACAACGAAACGACAGACAACGACGGCCAGGTGACGTTTCAGTACAATACGACGGCTGCGACCAGCACGGACACGCACGAGATCCGCTTCAGTCTGCGAGACATCGACAGTGGCTACGGCAGGACGGGGGTTCAGAACGTCTCGGCGTACGTGACCGTCGAAGAACCACCGCAGACCGGCAGTGGCGGCGGTAGCGGTCCGTTCAACGTGTCGTGGGCGGACCCGAGTGCGATGTCCGCAAACAGCGGCGACGACATCTCCGGCTCGGACGGCGAATACACGTGGGACGTCGGTGCCAGCGACGACAATTCACTCCAGCTCAATGCGACGACGAGCCCAGCTTACGAAGGCGTGGATATGGATTTCGCCGTGAACAACAGCACTGTCGGAACAGTCTCTCCGGGGAGCGACCAAACGGATTCACGGGGAGTCGCCGTGACTGATCTTACAGTTACGACCAACGGGACCCTTAACCTCTCTGCCGCTGGTGGGGCAGCTGGGGACACGATCACGATTGAAGTGACAAATATCACAGCCTCCACACTGGGAGCGCTAGTTGAGGATTACTCGAACGAGAACCAGGATCAAGGCAACTACCTTGTTTCATACGAACTGCTGGACCCGCCGGGTGACTTCCAGAAGGTCGGTGTCCATTTCATCGACACAAACAATGCTGGGAATACGACCTGGCTAAATTCGACGAGTGAAGCCGGCACCTTGACGCTTGAGGACGGAAATGCCGCCCTTGCCGATTTCGACATCGAAGTGACCGCGTATAGGACGGACGGCACTTCCATTGATACGTGGTCTGTCAGTGACACGGCCGATGGGGTTAATCCGGGCAACAACGTCGATCTCGGTGATGGAACGAGTCCCACATTCAGCAGTTACACAATCGAGGATAAATCCAGCAACGGTAATGGTCATCGTTATCGTATTGACTATACAGCGACCGCGAGTGGCTTCGATCGCGTGGGGGGATATCTGGTCGCTCAGAACCCGAATAGCGGTCAGGATTCCCGGACGTCCACACAAACTTCTCAAACCAATTGGGAACTCTCGACTTACGGGTTCGACAATAACAGCCCCCGTCAGATGAAAACGACGTTGCTGTTGTTCGACAATCGTGGCGTCGTTGTTGACCGTGTCGTGTGGATCGACGGGTCAGATGGATCTGGGACAACGAGTGGATGAATAGTACCACTTCCGTCACACGCGCGCCGGTAACCACTCGTGCCCAATCTGAAGTCATCGGCATCGTTCTCATGACTGCCGTCGTGGTCATTCTGGCCGTCATCGTCGGCGGAAGCATCCTCTCGACCGTCGATACGCAGGACGAACCCGTGACGAATCTTGAAGCCGCTGTCGACGCGTCGAACGTCACGATCAGTCATCACGGTGGAACTGCGTTTTCGACTGACGAGGTCACGGTCCAATTTCGAGCCACCGGGACCGAACGCCACTCGCTGGGGACGTTCTGGGAAGTACAGGGGAACGATGACGGCACGTTCTCTCCCGGCGAGCAAGTGAGCCGAATCCACAACGCCTCGGATGTCGTCCGGATTCTTGTCGTCCACGACCCGTCCAATACAGTGCTGTATGATCGCGCGTTCGACGTTCCCGGGGGCAATCTCACTCCGCTCACCTGGGAACAGGCGTCAGCTTGGGACGCGGCCAGTGCCGAATCGAACGTCGTCCACGACTCGTTTGGCGATCACAGCGGCGATCGAATCGAACTGGGATATCCCGCCACGGATGCAGGTCTCGTGGGATACTGGACGCTGGACAGCGAGAGTGGCGGGGCGACCGACGCCTCCGGGACGGGTAACGACGGGCAGGCTGACGGTGGGCCAACCCGCGGGATCGATGGCATTCTGGGGACGACAGCCTGGGGATTCGACGGGAGTGACGACCGAATCACGGTCCCCGACGATGCCACCCTGGAAATGAACGATACCGACGCCGTGACGGTTTCCATGTGGGTGAACAAGACGACCACCCAGTCCGGGTGGATCGGGTTGTTACAACACTCGGATACGTCGTACAATCTTCAGTTCGACAGCGGGAACTCCCCTGCCTTCACCGTCTACGATGAGACGTGGAATACGGCATATTCCGGCGAACCGCTTACTCCTGGCCGGTGGTACCACCTTGTCGCCACGTTCGATGGGAGCCAGTCTCGGATCTACATCAACGGTTCCGAGGCCGGGACTGCGAGTGCAGACTTCATCGCGCCAGGCGGCGGTCTGCCGGTCGGTATCGGTTTCAACAACGAAACCGAGGATCGACACTTCGACGGTCGAATGGATGCCGTCCGACTGTACGACCGGGCATTATCTCCTGATGCGGTTGGGGCACTGTGGAATACGTCTTCACGTGGGAACCTGACGACAGCAACCAAGACCTTCTCCGAACCCGTCGATCCGTCCACACTCAGACTCGCCGATGTGAACGCCTCGATCCCGTCCGGAACGGACGTCTCGGTGTACGTCGAATCCGACCCCGAGAACGACGGTACGTACGTCCAGAGTGACGAAATCACGCTTGACGGCAGCGGATCCTACGCCGTCACGGGGCTATCGACGGAGAGCCAGCAGTATCGCCTCCGGGTCGAGCTGGCGACCAGCGCAGTCACTCTGACGCCTGCCTTCGACGGAGCGACGTTGCGACCGGCCTGATCGTCTCCACCCGGATTCGACAATTGACGAATTCACAGTCGACAAAAACATAAGGGACCTCTCCGTCGTCCGTGATGAATCATGACTACAGTGGGCATCGACGCTGTCGAGATCCGCACTGGGAATCTCAAACTCGACCTGGCGGAGACGTTCGCCCCCGCCAAGGACGAAGACCCGGCGAAATATACCAAAGGCCTCGGCTTGCATTCGAGTTCGTTCCCGGACGTCTACGAGGACATCGTCACGATGGGTGCGAACGCGGGCAAGCGTCTGATGGATCGAAAGGGGCTCGAACCCGACGATATCGGCCGGATCGACGTGGCGACCGAGAGCGCGTTCGATCACTCCAAGCCGGCTTCGACGTATATCGCTGGCTGTCTCGAAGACGTCTACGAGGGGGACTTCCATCACGCGAACAAGGGCGAACGGAAGTTCGCCTGCGTCGCCGGCACCCAGGCGATCGACGACGCGGTCAACTGGATCGGTTCCGGGAAGAACCGCGGGCGAGCGGCACTCGTGATCGCCACCGACACTGCGCTCTATGCACGGGGAGATTCCGGCGAGGCGACACAGGGTGCTGGCGCGGTCGCCATGCTGATCGACGAGGATCCGAGTCTCGTCTCGGTCGATCCCGTCCAGGGCTTTGGCAGCGCCGACGAGACGGACTTCCTCAAACCCAACCAGCAGTTCCCGAGCGTCGACGGCAAGCGCTCGATGCAGGTCTACCTCGCGCGGATGCGCGAAGCACTGACGGACGTCGAACGCCAGCGTGATCTCCACCCGGATGACTTCGCCGTCGTGCCGTTCCACATCCCCTTCCCCGGGATGGTCCGGAAGGGTGCGGCACTCGGCTATCGCCACATCTCTCGCGGGACGGACGTCGAGGAGGAACTCGCCGAGGAGATCGGAATGCAGCCACGGCGGGAGGACTTCGAGGACGACGAGGCCTTCCGTGACGCGCTGACGGAGTACACGGATAGCCTGACCGAGACCGATCGCTATCGCGAGTGGTACGACCGCACGGTCGAGCCCACGCTTGGTATCTCCCGGCACGTCGGCAACTGGTATACCGGCTCGGTCCACCTGGCGCGGGCGTCAGCACTCAAAGAAGCCAGAGAGAGCGGCCGTGATCTCGACGACGAAGAGATGCTGGTCTGTTCGTACGGTAGCGGTGCGCAGGCCGAGATCCACATCGAGACCGTCCAGCCCGGCTGGGAGGACGAAATCGCCGCACTCAACGTCGACGAACAGCTCCGGGATCGCTACGATATCACCTTCGCCGAATACGAGCAGATTCACGAGGTTCACAACTACGACGAGACTACCGACATCGACGCGTTCACCACTCCCGAAGCTGAGTTCGTCTTCGACGGCTGGGGTCGCATGGGCGAGCGCAAGTACACCTACGTCGAATAGACCGAATGGGCGTTAGATCCGCCCAATAGACCAGAATCGGCCGATTTCCGTTGGTCCGTGGTTTCGGACCGATAGCGGGAACGGGATGTGGCCGTGGCTGGCCCATCGTGTTCGCGGCCGCATCCCCTCGCTGTCTTCTCTTCAGAACTGCTCGGCCAGTCGGTCGAGCATCGCGTCCAGGTCGAGTGTCGTCGCCGCCAGTGCGAACCCGTCGACGCGGGCCAGATCCGCGGCTCGCTCCCAGACGTCCTCGGACTCGATCCCGTGAAGGACGACGGCGTTCGGCGTCGGGTTCACGACCCGCATGGCGACCAGCGGCGACTCACCCCGGGTGACGTTCGTGAACACGAGTGCGCGGTTCGAGCTTTGGCCATAGAGACGGTAGAACTCCTCACTGGAGAGCCGGGTGATCGCCTCGATGCTGTCGATCACTGTGTGGCCCACGACAGTTTCCCGAGAGCCGTCAGCGAGTTTCGTCGCCTCGATGGCCTCGAAATATCGGTCGATCGGGACCGCCGCCGAGAACTCCCGGAGATCCGAAACGATGGTATTGTCGAAGCCGGCCGAGATGACCCGGGCGTGCTGGCGGATGTGTCGACCACCGCGACGCTGGTCGATCGCAAGCAGCGCCGTGACTGTCCGGTCGACTACGGCGATACCGGGATTGTCCCGTCGTCCGCTCTCGTAATCCGAAACCACCGATGGCGAAATGTCGAGTTCGGCGGCGAGTTCCGATTGGGCGATCTCGAAGTCCGTCCGCCACTTGCTGATCGTCTCGCCCGGCCGATCACTCGTCGCGATCTCGCCCGCGATCCGATTCGCGAGCCGGTCGCGGTCCGACCCTCTGTCCATACTGGATAGTGCGCGGTCGTCCTCATAAATCCCGTCGAAGTACGCTTCGACAGGCGACGAATTCCGTGCCGAATCTCGTCGTCGGTCGCGACACAATTCCTATCTTTATCCGGGACGTCGCATGTGTATGCCCTCGACCGTGGTACACCTTGCCCTGGCTGGGCTGATCGCAGCGGCGCTGCTCGGGCATGCGTTCGACTGGCGTGCCCTCGCCATCGTACTCGCGCTGGTGGTGATCCCCGACCTGGATGCCTTCGGTGGTCTCATCGTTCCGGGTGGGCATCGGGCACTGCTTCACACGCTGTTGGTCCCGGTCGGGCTGGCTGCTCTGGTCTATTTCGACACCCATGTCCGGTCGGAATCATGGCTCGCCGGCCGGTTCGGTGGACACGGCCCCCGGGTCGCGTGGGTCGGGATCCTGGCGATCGGCTTCGCGGGGATCGGCCCGGATCTGTTCGGAGCCGGGGCGAACATCTTCTATCCGATCCACGACCAGTTCTACGCGTTCAACGGGAAACTCGAACTCTCGACCCAACGCGGTCTCGTCCAGACGTTCGTCGACCTTGCGCCGGACGCGACCGACGGTGGCGGAACCGCGGTCGGCTCGACCCAGGAGGTCCACATCAGCTCCGGTGTCGATCCCCAACGCGGCCCGGAACCCGCAACCGTCGATCGCGTCTTCCCCATCGCACGGTCGGGTACCAAACTGCTGCTCGTGCTCACCAGTATCGTTGTCGTCGGGATACGGCTGGTCGAAACTCGGCTGGCTGAAACCGATCCCGCGAAGTGATCGCGGTCGCCGAAACCCGACCAGCCGCATGATCTCAATCGCCGAAATCCTGCCAGCGTGTCAGCCGAATGGCGAGGAGCACGAAGACGACGGCCATCCCGCCTAACATGGCGAACGCTGGCCACACGCCCTCGGTGGTTTCGACGATCATGAGCTGGCGAAGTCCGCGATGGAACTGATACAGCGGCATGAGCCGGCCGATCGTCTGTAACGTCTCGGGCATGATGTCGATCTCCCAGAAGACGCCCGAGAGGAACATCATCGGGAACGCGATCGACCCGCCGAGACTGCTGGCTGCGTCAGGGTTCGGCAGGAGACTTCCAAGGGTCATTCCGAGCGCCGAAAACGCGATCGCCCCGAGCAAGACGAGCGCGATCGAGAGCGGCCCGGGAATCACGGTCACGCCGAAGAGCATCGCTGCGACGACCAGCATCACCCCAGAAAGCAGGAGGGCGAGCAACGATTGCTGGACGATGTTCGCGATGATCCAGTCGCGCTTTCGCAGGGGTGTCGCCACGAGCCGCTTGAGCGTCCCGTCCTGGTTGAACCCGGCGATCACCCCGGGGACCGTCATCACGCCGTTGATCAACACCAGCGTGGCGATGAACGCCGGCAGGTAGTAGTCGGTCGACGTCAGCCCGGCCGACCCGATCGTTCCCGAATCCAGACTGACGGGCGGTTCGTCGATACCGAGTGACTCCTGATTGAACTCGGCGATGACAGTCGAAAGGATGCCACGCACGACGGGTGCCGACTGGTCGTCCGGTGGAGCGTAAAACGCCAGTGTGGCACCGGTCGCGTTCGTCGCGTTCTGCTGGCTTGCCTGGTCTAAGCCCCGCTCAATGTTCGCTCGCTCGCTTTCGTTCAGGTCATCCTGAAACCGGGCGACGGTATCCCGGATGATCGCGATGCGAGCGCGGCCGCTCTGAGCCCGGACCTCCTCGGCGAAGCCGTCGGGGAGAACCAGCACACGACCACCGCCGTCGCTCTCCTGGCTCCATTCGGTCAGGTTCCGATCGGCGTCGAGGTGCTGAATGGCAAGGGGCTCGATCCCCTCCAGACTCTCGACGAAGGTCGAGGAGAGGGTCGTCGCTTCGCCCCCAGCCCCGACGTCCTGGTTCTGGACGACGAGTGCGAACGACGGCGCACTGGACGCAAAGACGGTACTGAAGATCACCAGGAGGATGATCGGAAACAGCACGACAAAGAAGACAGTCTCCCGGGAACGCGACCAGTCGCGCAACAGCGCATTGAGCAACGCGGCGATTCGCTTCATTCGATCGCACCCCCGGCGTCCGGCGTCGCACCGGCCAGTTGCAGGAAGACGTCTTCCATCCCGGCACTGATGAGGTCGATCGCCCGGCCCTCGCCCGCTTCCTGGAGGCGACTGTACGTCTCCTGTGCGTGGTCGCGATCCTCGAAGTGGCCGACGAGATCGCCGGTATCCGTCCGATAGACCTCACTCGCGGCGTCTTCGAGGATTGTTTCAATCACTTCGTCCTCGGCAGGCTCACCCGTGCTCCTGACGACTACCTTGATCGCCCCGCCGTAGCGCTCGATCAGGTTCGGCACGGTGTCGATGGCTTCGATCGTCCCGTCGAGGAGCAGTGCGGCGCGATCGGCCAGCCGCTCGACCTCCTCCATGTAGTGGGTCGTGAGGACGACGGTCGTGCCACGATCGGCGAGCCCCCGGATCTGTTCCCAGGTTGTCCGGCGCGCGTCGGGGTCGAGACCGGTCGTCGGCTCGTCCAGGAAGAGGACTGCGGGATCACTGACAAGGGCCATCGCCATGCCTGTCCGTCGCTGCAAGCCGCCAGATAGCGACTGGAACGGTGTTTCGGCCCACTCGGCGAGATCGAGTTCCTCGAGCACCGTATCGACCGACGACCCGTTCTCGTACAGCCGCCGGATGAGCGCGACGTTCTCCCGGACTGAGAGACGATCGAACGTGTGAAACGACTGTGGGACGACGCCGATCTCCGCCTTGATCGAGCGGGCGTCCGTGGTTACGTTCTGGCCGAGGACGGTCGCCGAACCCGCCGTCGGCGTCCGGAGGCATTCGAGCATCTCGACTGTCGTCGTCTTGCCCGCCCCGTTGGGGCCGACCAGCGCGAAGACTTCCTCGGCCCGGATGTCGAACGTCACGCCATCGACGGCGACCGTCTCGCCGTAGGTCTTCCGGAGATCCATCACTTCGATGACTTTCTCGGCCTGATCTTGGGGGGTACTCATGTATCCATTGGTACCGGCACTTCAGTGGGACGTTTGATAAAATATACTATTATCTGAAACGTCCGGCCAGCCCCTGGCGACACCGACGATTTCGGGCGGTCGGCCTGCAAAACAAGCAGACTGTCCCGATCACCGTCAGCCCGAACCGAATTCATTTCTTCCGCCTTACATATGGTGCGTGCCCCCTTTCCCGCGAGGGGCATATATCCGGCATTGCCACTGTTTACCCTGGTAAGCCCGGAAGTCACGTCGCCGTCATCCACCGCCGCATTTAATACAGGCTATCACGAAAAATAAGTCATGTCATCAATCGAACTCACGCCGAGTCAGAAAAACATCCTGCAGGAACTCGTCAACCTCTACCGTGACTCCGAAAGTGCGGTAAAGGGCGAGGAAATCGCCGAGCGAGTCAACCGGAATCCCGGCACGATCCGCAACCAGATGCAGAGTCTGAAGGCGCTCCAGCTCGTCGAGGGGGTCCCCGGGCCGAAGGGCGGATACAAACCGACTGCGACCGCCTACGATGCGTTGCAGATCCAGGACATGGACCACGCCGCGGAGGTTCCGCTGTTTCACAACGGTGAACAGATCGAGGAGGCAAACGTCGCCGAGATCAACCTCGCGAGCGTCCATCATCCCGAGAACTGCCGCGCGGAGGTCACTCTCCAGGGCTCGCTCGCCGATTACGACGAAGGCGACAGCGTTACAGTCGGCCCGACGCCGCTATCGAAACTCCAGATCGTCGGCACGCTCGACGGCAAAGACGACACCAGCAACAAGCTTATTCTCACGATAGACGACATGGTCGCGCCGGCCGAAGCGCCGGAACACTGACGCCACCTCGATCACGGGCGGCTCTCGAAGTCTTCGAATCTTTCTCCGCGGCGATCTGATCACGTGATACGGTCGCATGCAACTTCCACGGCGTGATTTCAAAGGGTTTGTATCCCGGCCTCGCTGAACGACGGATATGACTGAGTCGGTGGTCGTTCTCGGTTCCGGGTACGCCGGCGCGGGCGCGATCCAGCGCCTCGAGTCGGAACTCGGTGATCGGGCCGACCTCACGTGGGTATCTGATCAACCGTATCATCTCGTCCTCCACGAAGTCCATCGCTGCATCCGTGATCCGTCCGTCAAAGAGCACGTGACGATCCCGGTCGACGAGATCAAGTCCCCCTCGACGACGTTCATCGAGGGTCGTGTCGAGACCATCGACGTCGAACATCGAACGGTCGGATTTGCGGACGGCGAGTCGATCGCGTACGATCACCTGTTAGTTGCCATCGGCAGCCAGACTGCCTTTTTCCGCATCGACGGACTCGAGGAAAACGCACTCACGCTGAAAAGTCTCGACGATGCGCTCGCCATCCACGACGCAGTCGAGTCGGAAGCCGCCGACGCAACGATGGCCGATCCCGCTCGGGTCGTCGTCGGCGGGGCCGGCCAGACTGGCGTCCAGGTCGCCGGCGAGGTAGCAGCCTACCGTGCGGAGATGTCGGCACCGATAGATGTCGTTCTGGTCGAAGGGCTCGAATCCGTCCTTCCCGGAGCCAACAGTGCCTTCCAGTCAGCGATCCGTGACCGACTCGATAAGCGCTCGGTCGATGTCCAGACGGGCAACTTCGTCAGCAGCGTCGACGACGACGCCGTCTACTTCGACGACGGTCGTGACCTCGCCTACGATGTCCTCGTCTGGACCGGCGGGATCACCGGGCAGCGTGCCATGGAGGACGTCCGCGTCACGAAAGATCACAAGAGCAACCGTCTCAAAACCACGACGACGTTCCAGACCGACGACGAGCGAGTTTTCGCCCTCGGTGACGCGGCACTGGTCGACCAGCCGGGCGAGGATCCGGCCCCGCCGAACGCCCAGGCGGCCTGGCAGGCAGCCGACGTCGCCGCCGAGAACATCGCACGGTCGATCCGCGGCCAGCCACTGACGGAGTGGCGCTACGAGAACAAGGGGACGGTCGTCTCCGTCGGTGACGAGGCAGTCGCGACCGACGTACTGTACAGTCCAATCGAGACGTTCAATGGTCTGGGTGCGGAGTTGTTGAAGAAAGTCATCGCCGCCCGATGGATCGCCGACGTCAGCTCGTTCTCCCGGGCGTTCTCCGCCTGGCCGAACATGTAATGTTGACGCTGTCGTCAACCGGGACCGTCGTCTCCGAGCTGGGTGTTTCTCTCCGCTGAGAAACTCACTTACTGGGGACGGTGGGCCGCCTGCGGTGTCTCCTGTCTCTACCGGCGTTCAGGCCTCGGTCGCCGCTCGATCGTACGCGTTCTTCAGCGAGCCCAGGAACCGGTGGTACGGCAGCGGAACCCCGATCTGACGGGCGAGCAGCGCGACTGGCAACAGCATGATCCCGACGAGCAGCGTCACGTGGTACAGCACTGACAGACCGGCGCGGTACAGGTACGTTTCCATTTGTCCTCTCTTCAGGGTGGTCCGTTTCGAGTATATAAAGGTTGCTGAAGGATATATTATAGTATCGTAGATTATTATAATTCAATACGGCTACGTCATGCGATTCAAGTGGGATTGAACTATGTCCAATCACACAGGATACTGATCGGCCGAAAACATAACAGGCCCGTTGGAACCACGCGGCGTACTCATAAGTTATGGCCATTATCGAGGTGACGTGCGCACGGCCGAGTCGAGAACCTCGTGTCGGGATCGCCATCAGGAAATCATAAAGCACGAATAGGCTCGACGGTAGCATAGAAGTATGAACTACCTCGTGGCATTGGAAGCAGCCTGGCTGGTACGTGATGTAGAGAACATCGACGACGCGATCGGTGTGGCCGTCAGCGAGGCTGGCAAGCGCCTCAACGACCAGGACATGGACTACGTCGAAGTCGAAGTCGGTGCCACGACCTGCCCCGCCTGCGCGGAACCGTTCGACTCGGCGTTCATCGCGGCCGACACCGCCCTGGTCGGACTCGTCCTCGAAATGAAGGTGTTCAACGCCGAGAGCACCGAACACGCCCAGCGGATCGCCAAAAGTGAGATCGGTGGCGTGTTGCGGGACGTCCCGCTGAAGATCGTCGAGACGATCGAGTACGCCGAAGACGAGGACCCACCGACCGAACCGAGCGAGTGACGCGGCCCGCGTGACTGCCCGGCCCGGGCGACCATCGACCCGGGAGAGCCGGTGGCTTTTTGTATTACCAATGGTTATCACGCGGTATGGAACTGCCGACCCCAGCGGACCTGCGTGAGCGCCGGACGGATCTCGGACTCACCCAGAGTGAGCTCGCCGACCGCGCCGACGTCTCCCAGCCGTTGATCGCCAGGATCGAAGGTGGCGACGTCGATCCGCGACTCTCGACGCTCCGGCGGATCGTCAACGCACTCCAGGAAGCGGAAGGCGGGATACTCCGGGCCGGTGATCTGATGAACTCGCCCATCGTCAGCGTCGCGCCCGACGACAGCGTCCACGAGGCGAAACAGTTGATGGACAGCGAAGGCTACTCGCAGGTTCCGGTCATCCGGAACGGCCGGCCGGACGGTCTCATCGGCAACACTGACATCCGCCAGCGTTCGGAGGACAACGTCGGTGACCTTCCCGTCGCCGAAGTGATGCACGAGTCGATCACCACCGTCGAGCCGGACGCGACGCTCGAAGAGATCGATACGTATCTTGATCACCACGACGCCGTGCTGGTCGTCGAGAGCGGTGAGACTGTCGGGATCATTACCGACGCCGATATCGCCGCCAACGTCAGCTGATTTTTGTCCGGATTCCATGGCATGTTCGTCTGCCGTGCGTACTGGTGTTTTCGACGTCGTCCGTGCTGTCGCTGCGGTGATCGCTTCCGGAGAAAACGTTAAGTACTACCATGTCTAACGTTAGCGTGGAACCGCGCCGGGTGGTTCCCGACGGGAACGACCGTCGTGAACGTCCGGGAGACGCACCGTGCGCAAACGACGAGTATCTCCGCCGATTCTCCGGCGGAGTTTCCGTTTTCACCTGCCCAACAGCTCCGACTGTGTCTCTGCCGGTGTGAGAACCTTGGTATGGCTTCGGAGCGAACCCCCGGTATGTCCAGGCCCGGCCGGTTGCCGGTCGAGTCCACACGCGAGGACCGGATCGTGTGTCACGTCGATATGGACTGTTTTTACGCTGCGTGTGAACGGCTCCGGGAGCCCGCGCTGCGGGACGAACCAGTAATCGTCGGGATGGGGTACGAGCCGGGCGAGACGTCGGGCGCAGTGGCGACCGCGAGCTACGAGGCGCGCGAGCATGGCGTCGAGAGCGCACAGTCGATCGAACAGGCGCTCGAACTCCTGCCCCGGCGCGAGACTGCTGATCCGGACGCGGAGTCGACCGCCTACTACCGGCCCGTCGATATGCCGTCGTATGAGGACGTAAGTGAGCAGGTCCGATCCATCCTCGCGGAATACGCCGACGTGCTTCGTGCTGTCAGCATCGACGAGGCGTATCTCGACGTGACCGACCGGACCGACTGGGATTCCGTCGAGGCCTTCGCGGCCAAACTGAAGCACGAGGTCGCCGAGACGGTCGGCGTCGAGGCGAGCGTCGGTGTCGCGCCGACGATGAGCGCCGCGAAGATCGCAAGCGATTACGACAAACCTGACGGACTCACGGTCGTCGAACCCGGTGATGTCCGATCGTTTCTGGCTCCCCTCCCCGTCGCGGCCGTCCACGAGGTCGGCCCGAAGACAGCCACCGAACTCGCCAAGATGGGGATCGAGACGGCCGGCGACCTCGCGGCGGCCGATCCGGCGACCCTCGCCGATCGCTTCGGCGAACGCGGCCGAACGATTTACCGGTACGCGCGTGGTGAGGACGACCGCGACGTGACGCCCGTCGGGCGACCGAAGAGTCTCTCCCGGGAGTCGTCGTTGCCGGGTGAAGACGGTTCTTCTCAGACCGTCCGTGAGCAGGTACGCACGCTCGCCGAAGCGGTGGCGGACCGGGCGAACCGGCGGGATGCACTCTACCAGACGATCGGGATCAAAGTCGTCACGCCGCCGTTCGACGTTCACACACGCGAACGGTCGCTGTCCGGGCCAGTCGATCGCCCCACCCTCGTTCGCTCCGTCGCGCTCGACCTCCTGTCGGCGTTCGCCGACCGCGAGGTTCGGAAGGTCGGCGTGTTCGTCTCCGGGCTCTCCTTCTCGGCGGGCGACCAGGCCAGTCTCGGTGAGTGGGGCGACAAGAGCGACGACACAGGGATGCGGGCGGACTCTCGGTCGTCGTCCGGCACCCGGCACCTGTCGGGGCAGACGACGCTCGCCGACTTCAGGTGAGCGGCGCTTATTCCAAGCCGCTGTCGAGATTCTCCAACAGTTTGCCGGCGAACAGCCCCAGCCGTGGCGAGATGGCCTCGGGATCGTCCGATGGAGCGTCGACCGGATGCGTCTCGAGCGCGCGGACGAACTGCTTGCCGTGAGTCATCGCCGCCATCATGTCGACGACGTCGACGGTCAGGCCCTCGTCGGAAGTGTCCATCTCCGGGTGGCGCTCTTTCTCTTCGGACGTGTAGGCGATGGTCCAGGACGGCCCGCCGACGAGATCGAGGACCACATCGACGCCACCGACCTCGACGCGATCGCCGTCGCTGGCGACGTAGACGGTCCCGTCCTCGATGATTGTCTCGTACCGGGTCATCGCTGGGTGTCTTCACCCTGAAATGACGGCCTACTCGGATATATACCCTCACGTCCAGTCCCGCAGAACTATTCTCACCTGTCGGTCGCGTCGGACCCGCGTCTGACGATGAATTATGGGTGTCGAGGTCCTGGGCTAGAAAAGAAACGCATGGCTGACAGCGATACGCGGACGATCACCGTCGCGGAACGCAGCGACGGGCACGGCGGGACTGGTGACGTGGGCCGGCCGGTTTCGCTGCCAGTCGTCGAACTGCTCACCGGGCGCGGGTTCATCACCGGGAAATCGGGCAGCGGGAAGAGCAACTCCGCCTCCGTCGTCGCCGAAAAGCTGCTCGACAACGGCTTTGGACTCCTCATCGTCGACATCGACGGCGAGTACTACGGCCTCAAAGAGGAGTACGAGATCCTCCACGCCGGGGCCGATGACGAGTGTGACATCCAGGTCACGACCGATCATGCCGAGAAACTCGCCACCCTCGCCCTCGAACAGAACGTCCCCATCATCCTCGACATTTCGAGTTATCTCGACGAGGACAAAGCCCGGGAGGTGCTGACGGCCGTCGCCCGCCAGCTCTTTGCGAAGGCCAAGAAGTGCAAACAGCCCTTCCTGTTGCTGGTCGAGGAGATCCACGAGTACATCCCGGAGAAGGGCGGCGTGGACGAGTGTGGGAAGATGCTGATCAAGATCGGCAAGCGCGGGCGCAAACACGGCCTGGGGATCGTCGGCATCAGCCAGCGACCGGCCGACGTCAAGAAGGACTTCATTACTCAGTGTGACTGGCTGGTCTGGCACCGGCTCACCTGGAACAACGACACCAAGGTCGTCAGTCGTATCCTCGATGGCGCATATGCCGACGCCGTCGAGGACTTAGCTGACGGCGAAGCGTTCCTGATGACTGACTGGGCCGAAGCAGTCGAGCGCGTCCAGTTTTATCGGAAGAAGACCTTCGATGCCGGCGCGACGCCTGGTCTGGAAGACTTCGAGCGCCCGGATCTCAAGTCCGTCAGCGACGACCTCGTCTCCGAACTGAAATCGATCACCGACGAGCGTGCGGAGACCGAGGACCGGATCGCCGAACTCCGGGCGGAACTCGACCGCAAGAACTCCCGGATCGCCGAACTCGAACGTGAACTCCAGGACGCCCGTGACATGAGCCGGATGGCTGACCAGTTCGTCGATGCGCTGGTCGAGCACGTCGATGGGCCGAATCCGGGTCGGACCGAACAGGCAAAGCTTCGGGACAGTCATGCACGCAAGCAGAGCCAGGACGCGGACGACACCGACGACGGGCAAGCTACGTTCGGGCCCGACAGCCCCACGGACGACGTCACAGCCGACGGGTCAGGGACAGCCACGCCGGACGGTGCGGGCGGGAACGGCACGGAAGCAACTGTCGCCGATGCCTTCGAGTCCTTTGGCGATTTCGTCCCTGCGGAAGCGTCCGTCGATTCCACCACCGTGACTGACGCAAGTGACGCCCCCGCAGAGGCCGGCGATACCACTGCTAGCGACAACGAGGACACGGCAATGAGCCAGGAAGTCTCGATCGACGAGGTCCCCGACTTCGTGGGCCGACTCCGGGCTGAAGTCCGCTCGCTCGAACCCAAGACCCAGAAGATGCTGTCGTACTATCGCGACCAGGGACCGGCGTCGCCGCTGGACGCCCACTTCGTTGCCGGGGGCTCGGGCGATCGAACCCACGCCTACGCCCGCAATCGAACGCTCCGGACAGCCGAGTTGATCGAACACGTCGGCCAGGGTGCCTACGACTACCGCCTGCCAGCACTCCTCGAAGAGCGCGCCAAGCGTGCGCCCGAGGATGTCGACGACGCGGATCTCGACACCTACGTCGACGTGATCGAAGCGACCGTCGACGAGTTCTGATCCTTGCAAAACGAAGTTCCCGAAGCGGTGACTCGATTACGGTTCCCACGTCGTCAGTGGCTGCGTCTGCGAAGACGTGGGCGACTTCCAGATGAGTTTGACTGCTTCCACATCGCTCAAGCTGTGGGAGGAGGAAGCGTCGAAGTAGTTCGACACCGGCGGACTCCCACTGCCAAAGTAGATTGCCCACGAGTCAGTCGCCGAAATCGATGAAGTGCTCCCGTAGGCCGAGGATCCGTCGGCAAACGCATACCGCTCCTCGCTGCCTGTGTACGAGACCAACGCAACGAGTGTCCCTGCATCCGCAGCCTCCCCGCCGTCGTGTTCGATCACCACGGCGTCTGATTGCGCTGAAATGTCCCAACTGGTGCTAGGCGGCTGGTTCTCCGGCATGTCCATGTTCATCACGAACGTGCCGACCACAGCCGCGAGTAACACCGTGATCGCAACCATTAGAATCACTCCAATGACTGGCGATACCCCCCGGTCGTCTACCCCATGGTTCGCGCGCATTGCAATCCGTAATTCATTCCGCTAATACAAATATTTTTATATTTATTCATGGAGTATATGGCGCGGTAATAGCTCTGGCGTTTCATTCTGGAATTACTTGGATCCAGGCCGTCACAGCGTGGACGCGATAAGCCGGCCACGGTGGCTGAATCCGCCGAAATATCGAGGATTTGAACTCGATCGTCCGCTAGATCTATTGCATGCGAATATATTTCTTTCCGCACTACCAGGGTGGTTTGTTATGTGTATGTTTATGAATATTTATAATATACTGCCAACAGTATTTCAATCACGTATGTCAGTATTTTCCGTTTACGTATGAAAATTACAATATAATTCGGATGGAAGATATTTTGAATGGTATAGTCTTTTACAATATTTGTGTTGAAAATATACGGAAAGTATACATTCACTACAATCATCATATATGATTGGGTCGGTCGTCGCCGACCCAGGCGATACGCCACGGTCCTCGTTTCCCCCGACGTGGACTGACTGTGTGTATCTGGACGACCGGATGCCATTTTCCCCCTCTCCGGTCGTCCATGTTTCCGCCAATCCTCCCCTGTTGGCAGTGGTTGATGGCCCATGAACCAACGCCCTTGCATCGAATCGGTCTGCCTGATTTTCATTGCCATCGGAGAGTCACCCGCGGTTGCTAGCCAACAGAACCATGTGCTCACACCGTAACTGGTACCATGACGCACATGGACTTTGATCAGTATCCCTCGGTTTCGTTGCACAACGTCGCGGAGATTGAACCTGCCGGGTGGGTTCCGGACGGTGATCGCCTTTGCCGGGTGCCGGCGGCGTACGGCAAAGAAATGAACGAGGATGCAGCACACCGGGTTCGCCATGCCACGGCCAGCGAGGTCCGGTTCGTCCCGACCGAAGAAGACGCGGAGATCGAAGTGACACTTTCGGCGGTCGAAGACACACAATTTCGGACTTTCTGGGGCGTCTTCCAACCGTGGCAGCCGACCGAGGTCGGCCCGACACCGGAAACGTTCACGTTCACTATTCCGGAGCGACTCCGCGAGATCGCGACCACCGATGACACCGGACGCTTCGATCCAGCAGTCTGCCGGATTCGCTTCGAGCGCCGGACTGCGGTCGCGATCCACGACGTCTCCGGCGACTGTCGACCCCCGAAGCCGGATGAACTGCCGGACCAGCGCTATCTGGCCTACGGAACCTCGATCACGGAAGGGGCGGCCGCATCAGCGCTCCACACGGACTACGTGACTCACGTCGCCCGTGATCTGGGGGCCGATCTGCTCAACTTCGGCTGCTCGGGATCAGCCTACGCCGACGCGGCGATGGCAGACTACATCGCTACCCGTGACGATTGGGACTTCGCAACGCTCGAGCTCTCGGTGAACATGGCCAACGCGGATTTCACGCCGGCCGAGTTCCACGAGCGCGTCGAGTATTTCGTCAATACGATCGCGGATGCACACCCGGAGAAACCGATCGCGTGTATCACGCTGTTCCCGTACTTCGACGACCTCGCGGAGTCGGGCGATCAAGACCACGCCACCGCGTTCCGCAATGCGGTGCGCGATGTGGTCGCTGACGCCGCACACGAGAATCTCCACGTGGTCGAGGGGACTGATCTCAACGATATCACCGGGTTGACCGCTGATCTGCTTCACCCCGGGGATGCCGGAATGGAACGGATCGGAACCCGACTGGCCGACCGTCTCGAAGAAATCATCGATTGAACGACATCGGCGTCGGCTCGCTATGGCCTGCTATCGCTATTGAACAGGTTCGTTTTCTAAACGGAATGGCGTCGGAGAGATTGTGAACCACTCGCAGCATGCTGCTCCCTGCTTCAAATCCATCCGAATTTCATTGCTGGTGCTCGCGGGTTTGCTCGCAGCAAGAAATGGGGTCGGAGAGATTTCCGGGACGGTCGCCGTCACGGACTTTTCTCTGATCCTATCAGATAACGTAACGGAGGGTCTGGCGTGAGTCAGGCCGTCGCCGGCGCGGAGATCCGCGCCGAGAACGGCGTCGTCGCCCGATCGCAGTACGCCACCGTGGTCCATCGGCCCGGTCCTGACGCCGAGGAGCCGCGGCCGGCCTGCCACGAGGCCGACGTCGAGCACGCCGAACACTACCGAGAGGTCGCCGTCGACGCGGTGACACCACAGTACCAGCCGTGCCAGAATCCCTCGTGTTTCGGCGATGGGCCGGGGGGTAAACACATATATGTGTTGGGCGGGGTCGCCGATCGGCCCGTCAGGATCCAGGCCGCGCTGGTCGGGATCGCCGCCGCGATGTTCGACGAGACGCCGATCGAGCGGGCCGACGTCCAGGCGCTGCTGGCCGTCGACGATCGGCGACGGGGGAGTCTCCGGCGCGGACTCGGTGACGCTCGTGACGCCGGGTGGCTGGAGTGGGACGCCGACGCGCGGGAGTATCGCCAGGGGCCGCTCGCGGCCGCGTTGCGCGGAGGTGAGGGGCGGTGACGTTCTTCGACTGGCTGGGGTGGGGACCGATGTTTTTCGTGCGGGCATGGGTCGCTGTCGTCATCGGCCTCGGCATTCCGTTTGCCGCGGGTCTCACCGTCGCTTCGATGTGGGCCACAGACCCGTTCGGCTGGTTCGTTGCCGGCGTGTTGACGTTCTGGATCATTGATTTAGCGCTGGATTGGCTCCATCCCTGGGTTCACGGAGGTGAGTTCGGTGCCTGGTGACGATCGCGTCCAGACGCCCGCGGACGCCCGCGCCCAGCTCCGTCGCGAGCGCGAGGCAAAGACCGACGCCGTGATCGAGTTGCCCTTCAACGAGCGCGTCGAGGTCGACTGTCCCGTCTGTGGTGCGTCGAAGGCGGTTGCCATCTACGTCCCGACGGCGAAATCGCCGGAGTTCGGGTCCTGCTGGAACTGGGACTGTGATGCGTTTCTGAAATTCCAGACCGACGGCACGGAGGCGACGACGGAGCCCCAGGAAGTGCAGACGGGACTTGACAGATTCGCCACTGCTGGAGGTGGTCCCAGTGAGTGACACCGACCGCTGTCCGAAGTGCGGGCAGCCGGCCGATCTCGGGTGGGTGGACGGCACGCGCGTCTGCCCGCACGGCCACCGATGGTTCTCCTCGAGAGGTGGACGGCCATGACCCGCGACCCAGAACCGACGGGCCGCGGCGACAGTGGACGAAGGCCTACCTTCGTCCGCGCCTCGCGATTGTACAACGTCGAGCAGTCTGAGCGTGTCCCCTTCGAGTGGTCAACTCAAGAAGGTGGTACGCCGTGACGCTCGCTATTGCCTCGTTGCGGGCGCTACTCCGTAAAACCACCGGATCCGGGGGTGCATCGACGTGAGCGACATCGTCGCCCCGGAGACCCACGGCCTCGGCGCGAAACTGCTGTGGGACGGGCACGGCCTCAGTCCGTACTGGGGCGTGACCTCGGTGTTCGAGCCCGATCACGACGAGGTCCTCGACGACTTCGAGGCGGTCGGCGAGCGCTGGAGTATCGAGACGTCGTCGCAGTGGACGGGTAACATCGCCCCGCCCGAGGACCAGGACGGCATCGAGACCGGGATGTACGAGTTCTCCTACACCGTCTCGGCGGTCGACGCCGCTGGCGATAAGGACGTCGTGCTGCAGTTCCGGCCGGCGTTCCCGAACGCGGAGAACGTCTACTCCGGCAGCCCCATGCAGGGGATGCCCGACGACCTCCCGGAGGGTATCCGCGTCCAGATCATGTCGACGAACGTCACCGCGACCGAGGCGTTGCGGGTGCTGCTGGCGTTTGCCGAGCACGTCGGGCTGAACCCCGATTACTTCGCCGACGAACCCCACGAGTGGAGTCGCGTCTATCAGTACGAGCGGTATCTTCGCCTCGATCGCCAGGTCTCCGAGGACCACATCGTCGGCTCGGGCGGGATCATCGACCGGCTGGCCGACTTCGCGAGCGATCAGAGCGGGCGCGGTGAGTACAAGTGGGACAACGAGGAGATCGTCGGCCACTACCTCTCGGTCGCGAGCGATCCCGACACGTGGGCCATGCTGTTGCCCGGTGACGGCGAGGGCCAGCACGGGAAGGCGATCAAGAACTACCACCCGGCGAACCCGCGCGGAGACACGAGCGGGAGCGATCCGCTCGCGCACCCGAAAGTCGAGATCTCGTTGAGCAACGAGTACGATCCCGACGGCTCGGTGTCCTGGAGTGATCTCGACGATCTCCAGGCCGAACTCGACGGGAGCCTGTTGAACGTGCTGTCGTGGGCCGGCGTTCCCCTGGGGCCGGATGCGGGGGTGTGGGTCGCCGAGGACCCGTACTTCGACGTCGGCGCCCTCGATCGTGACGTCGAGATCGTCGCGAACCCGCTGCCCGAGCTGCGCGAGGCCGCGGCCGACCACGTCGAGAGTGAACTGGTCCGGACCGAATTGAGTCCCGCCCAGGAGGAAGTGCTGACCGTGCTGACCGACGGCGGCCAGCAGCACTACGAGACCGTCGCCGCAGAGGCCGGCGTCGGGACGTCGACGGTCTACCGGCTGGTCGATAAGCTCCAGTCGCTGATCGAAAGCGACGACGGGATCCTGGACTTTGCCGACGACGTGACGCGGCGGCACGTCCAAGGGATCGTCGACAAGGTCCGCGAGACGGCCGACTGGGCGCGGTCGTCGATCCGGCAGGTCGCCCAGGAGCATGACATCCTCAGCGCCGACGACGGGCCGCTCCAGCGCTGGATGGACCGGCACGGGATCCGGCTGGTTCGCGAGCATCCCGAGCTCGAATTCGCGATCGACAGGCCCGTCGGCGAGGAGGAGATCCGGCAGATCCTCCGAGCCGGCCTCGATGCCGCCGAGGCGTCGGGGCTGTTGACCCGGCAGTACAAGGACGCCGCCGTGCAGTGGCTCGATCGCGACGGTGAGGAACGTCAGGGCGTCCGGATCGTGAACGGCCAGATGCACAGCGGCGACGTCCGGATCCTGGGGAAACCCGCAGGGCGGACCCTCCGATAGCGCCTGACTGGGTAGTGGCAACACCGTCCCGCACCCTTTCTTTCGCCGTTTTCCACAATCTAAGTTGTTCTTAGCGGCGCTTTTCACAAACTCGTTTGTGCTTTCGCAGCGGCAGCGCCATGTCTCGCGCCCGTCGGCTGGTCGGCCAGTGTCGTTCAGCGGGCAGCACCCCTTAGCGGGTGTGCCTAAGGGCACGTACTCAAAATACACTCGCGCCTTCGGCGCTCGTACAGCCGAAACGGACCCCTCCGGGGTCCTCGACAGCACCGCAATACTTCCGCGACCGCCACCGCCCTGGACGGCCGATCTGGCCGACACTCCCCCCACCCTTGGCGGCGCGATCGGGGCGATCGACGCGTCGAAATCGCCGCTCAAAAATGGTTACTATTGTAACACGTTTTCAGACCGGTTCGGAAAAATTGGCATCCCGCCCCCCGCCCGCGCGTATCTTAGTAAAAAAGGTTTTCACGGGGTGGGGTTGCCATATGACAAAATCGCATGCCGGCGTCGTCGGTCAGTTTTCGACGATCGGCGCGTCACCGTTGAACAGCTCGCGGTGCTCGCCGTCCTCGTACTCATCGACCCGGTCGCCGACCCATCCACGGGAGTAGTTCACGCCCGGAAGGTTGGCCGCGGCCCGGTATGACATGTCCTCCTCGACGACGGCCTCGATGACCGTACGGACCTGTTGTTGCCGTTTCGCGGTCTCGGCGGCCTCGTCGACGTCCTCGCTGGTGTGTTCGTCGTCGCCGTCGCCGTCGGTGCCGTGGATCGCGAACTCCGAACTCTCGTGTTCGTCGTAGGTCTCGGTCGTGTCGGTGAGGCCCTTGACGGTGTACAGCGGGTCGAACTCGTCTTTGTCCGATCGGGAGTCCAGGAGGACCGCCCGGCCCTTGTCGTTGTTCGTTGGCTTCTCGACCGCGAACATCGCGAGATCGCGGAAGGGCTTGGCCGTCTTCGTGTAGGTGTGTGAGATCATGAGGACGCTCCCGCGCTTGGCGTAGCGGCCGTGCCGTCCCTCGTGTTTCCGGATGAACGTGAGGGCGTCGCTGAACTCTTCGGCGGGCTTCATCCCCTCGCCGAAGCCGCTCAGATCCTGGGCCGTCTCGTCGATCACCGCCAGCACCTGGCCCTCGGTCGAAGCCATCGCTTCGAGCATTGCCGTGTCGCTCGTGACGACTTCGGAAAAGCCGTCCCACTCGGTGTTGCCGATCACCGTCCCGCCCGTCAGGGCCGCCCAGACGCGCGCGATGTCGAGCGACAGGGCTGTCTTCCCCGAGGCCGGCGAGCCGATCATGAGGCCGATCGTGCCCTCGTTGGCGAGGCGGTCGGCGACGTCCTGAAGGAGCTGCTGTTCGCTCTCGGTGTTGTCGGTCATCCCCATCGCGCGCTTCATGAGTGAGACGTTGCCCTCCTGGACGCCGTCGTTGACCGTGCGCGTCTCGATGTTCGCCAGGAGTTGCTGGCCGATCGCTGTCTCCTCGATCGGCTCGTCCAGCACCGAGTCGTAGTAGTTGAGGAGGTCGAGGGCGTTTCCGTCGTCGATCAGGCCCGCGAACGACCGGACGTGTTCGTGGGGTTCGCTGTCGCCGAGTTCCGTGCCGACCTCCGCGGCCGCGAACGCGCTGTTCTTGTCACCCATCGGTGATCGCCTCGAAGAACTCCATGTCGGCCATGTTCGGCGGGCTGTCCTCCTCGTCGGGACTGTCGCCGTTGTCGTGGCGCTGATCGTCGTCGGCGACCGGCTCGACGTCTTCGATCGCGTCCTCGACGTCGACGGCGTCCGGATGCAACTCGTCGGGGATCGCCTCGTCGACGACGTCGGAGATTGGCCGGGAGTCGCCCAGGTCCGGGGCGATGTGATCGTCCAGTAACGCCTGTTGGGCCTCGGCGCGGTCCTTGTCCAGCTGGCGGACGATCCCGCGCAGCCGCCTGCGCGTCTCGCGCGCCTTGGCGACGTCGGGCTCCAGGTCGTTGCGGAGTTCCCGGATCGCGGCCATGGCGTCCTCGACCGAAGGATGCTCGGCGAGTTCGGACGCCGGGACAGTCTCGCGCCAGTTGCCGACCGCGACGTTGTGCCGTTGGTCGTACTCGCGGACTTCGTAAACGCGGCGCGGGCTCCGGTCCCACTGGTAGAGCGAGCCGATCACGCGCATGTCCGCGAACGCCTCTTCGGAAAGCTCGTAGACCGCGCCACCGCCCGCGTCGTGCGCTTTGAACTCCACAAGCAGAATGCCCTCGGGATCGGGGATCAGGTCCATAATCCGGCGGGCGGCGTACCGGCCGGCGATGCCCGCGGCGACGACGGCGATCGCGACCGCGGGCCACCAGGAAGGCAGGCCCGTCTCGGGGAGGTTGCCCGTGACCGCGAGGCCGCCGAGGCCGGCGAGGGCGACGTAGACGGCCCGGCGGTTGTTGCCGAGGATCTCGCGAGCGGTCGCGGCGGGCTGGAGGACCCACCGCGGGACCGTGCTGTCGTCGGTGTCGTCGGTCATGCGATGCGCTCCCTCCGTTCGCCCGTCGCGTCATCCTCGTGTTCCCTGGCGGTGAAGGCAAAGGCCCCGCCCGCGCCGCCGAGGGCCGCCAGGCCGACGAGGATCGACGCGGTGCCGAAGGGGACCGGCCCGCGCTCGACGGCGTCACCGGCCTGGAGGAGCAGCGCGTCGCTGGACTCGATCGACTGGGGCGTCGAAAGCAGGACCGCGGCGACGCCAGAAGAGCGCTCGTCGACGGCCATCGTGATTTCGGTTCGGGAATCAGGCATCAACCGGATCTGCTTAAACGAGATCTCGGTCGCGCCGCCGGAGTCCATTTCGACCATCTCCGTGGCGGTGAGAGACGTCGGCGACGCGCCGCCCCAGGTCGCATCGATCGTCATCTCGCCGTCGTCATAGTCGTATGCGTGGATGACGAGATCGCCGATCTGTTCGACGGCCTGGGTGGCCTGGGGAGTGTTCGTTTCGTTCTGTCCGGGAAGTTCCTGTGCGGTCGCTGTGCCCACGGTCGCGCTCGCGAGTAGTACCGTGCCCGCGAGGACGGCCGCGAGCAGGACGAGTGTCTGGACGGGTCGCTGTCGAGTTGAGTTGGCTGTCACGGTCGGACGTCCGATAGCGGTCGGGAAAAGACAGGTCGACGGGTTACGACGTCGCGGCATTCAGGCCGAGGATGCCCAGGCCGACGACGATCCCCGACTCGATCAAATTGAGACCGGGGATCGTCGGGAGGCCCGTGAGGTCGCTCAAGCCAGGGATCGCGATGCCGCTGTTCTTGGCATCCTCGTATCGTTTGATCAATTCGTCGACCTTGTCGTTCATCTGTTGCCATTCCTCGTCGCTGACGTAGTTGTCGTCGGTCTGTGGCTCGCGGTGCTGCTGGATCTGGACCGAGTCAGCCCCGTCGATCGCCGTGATCGTGAACGGCTGATTGACGGTCATCGTCCGGTAGGTGTCGGGCTGCTCGCCAGCGTACACCCGCCGGACGCGGTTGATCTCGGCGATCGTCTCGTCGAGTTGGCTGGAGAGATCGACCGTCCAGTAGGTCGTCGAGTCGATCGTCTCCTGAGTGAGATCGGACGGGACGATCGTCGCCTGCTCGCCCTTGCTCGTCTCAACGACGTACTCGATCGAGTCACCGAGTGTCTGCCCGTCGCTGGCGGTCGTCGGATCGGACGTGAACCGCATGGTCCCGCCCTGGATGCCGTAGGCATCGTCGTAGGAGTCGATCGGTTCGATGTAGCTGCCAGGGCGATAGGCGAGATACCAGGTCTCATAGAGGGCGTTGCCGTTGTCGTCGGTCGCGTCGGGGTTGATCGACGTCCCCGCTGTGAGTTTGGGGACGTTCGTGTCATCCGTGGTGGCGAGGAAGCCCTGATAGACCGAGCCGTCGCTAAACTCGACCGTCATCTCGTTCTCGTACTCGCCGGGGATATTGAGCGCGAGGAGGTTACCGAGCGCCGCTGCTTGATCGGCGTCGGCTGCGATGGTGTTTGCGAAGTCCGTCGCCGAGAGGTACTCATCGGGCGATAGCTCGCCGCTCTGGATGCCTGAGTAGGTGTTCGAGACCCAGACCGAAATGTTGTTGAGCACGTCATCGAACGTCGATTGCATCGACGTCCAAACTCCGTGCCACTGGTCCCCTACATTGGGGTCGGTCATCAGATACCGGACAGTGTTGCCATCGATGGACGTTACCTCGATAGCAGATACATCGTAATCCGTGGCCGGATTTACCGGATTGTCAGGGTAGGGCACCTCAGTATCGCCATTGCCCTGGATGCTCTTGACGCCAAACGTTGACCCGTCCCGGAGAGTCACATCTGACGCCGCAGCCACATTTGGATCAGCCGACCGACTATCAGTTGTGTCAACTATCTGCATGACATTGGACAGGGTGAGGGTGGAGTGACTTTTCACAGACGAGATGAAATTCTCCAACTCGGTCAGGGACTCATTCCACGATTTGAGTAGATTTTCTTCGATCGTGGCGAAATGGCTGTTCGCCGCTGATTGTCCCCGATTTATCGCTTCGCTCTCGGTCGCGCCGTTCTTGATCGCGTCGAGCGCGGCGAGCTTGCCCTTGCTGAATGCTGCCTCGGGGATGAACTTGATGAGATTCTGTTGATCCACGAACGTCGATTGATTGACGCTCTTTCGCTTTACCGCAGCCTGATAGATCTGTGTCTGGAGTGTGTCCGGCCCGAGGCCGTCCGGCGGGTCGTTGGATCCAAAGACGCCGATCTCATCGAGCGTCCAGGAAGTCGCAGCAGCGACGCCGAACGCGACGACGACCGGCGGGACCGCCTCGGCCTCGCCGGTTGGGCTGACGCCGTCGAGATCGAGCGGTCCGACGTCCGATCCCGAGAGGACAGCGCCGCCAGCGACCGCGCCAGCGCCCGCTTTCAGGGCCGCGCGGCGGGTCAGCATTGGTGCCCCGGATGCGGGTGGGGGTGCCCCAGGTGGCTCTGCGGCCATGGTTAGATCCACTCCTCCCGGCGAGCGTAGTACCCGCCGCCGAGCAGGACGATCATGGCGAGGACAACCGACGAGTCCTGGCCGGCGATCGTGCCGCCGAGCAGCCCGCCGGTAGTGTCGCCGCCCAGTTGTGCGTAGGCTGCCTCGTAGGCCGCCGCGGGCGACGTCGCGATAGCGACAGTGAGGTTGTCCGCGACCACGCCGTCGCTCGCGTTGTACTCGCGGGTCAGCGTCGCGCCGCTGTCGTGTTGGCTGTCGAGATAGTCGATCGTGTCCGTGACGACGGTCGCGCCCGTCGAGTCCGTCATGGTGACGGTCGTACTCGCGTTCTGTCCGCCGGCAAACACAGCGTCGACGACGACCGTCTCGTTGGCGGCATCGGTGACGTTGACGTCGACGGTCTTGGTGATCGCCGTCTGGTTGACCGTGACGTTGGTCGCGTCCGGCGAGTCGAGCGCGATCTGATAGTCGCCCGCGTCGGCCGCGCCCGTGCCCAGCGTGAGTGTCTGGGTGCCGCCTGCCGACCCGGTGATCGTGGTCGTGTCGTAGATCACGTCGCCGTCCGTGAGATCGACGGTAGCGTCGGTCGCCGCGGCAAAGTCGAGCGTGACGTCGATCTGTTCGTTCGCGGGATCCTCCAGCGTGACGTTCAGCGGCGAGTCGCCGACCGGGGCCGCGGTGGCCGTCGTCGCCAGTCCGATCGCCAGCAGGACCGCGAGCGCGACGCCCGCAAGTGCGATACCGTACCGCTTCGCATTCGTGTCGTGAGATTGGATTTGCATAGTTATGTCACCTCAGTTGAGCCAGGACGCGATCCCGAAGCCGTAGTTCTGGACGCTGAACGCCACGAGGGCGGCCGGCGTCTGGGCGAGCGTGTCCTGGAGTGCGGGGAACAGCGGCGGCGCGAGCACCAGCCCGATCGTCGCGTAGACGATCCAGGCGTCGACGCCGCTGGTGTCTTTGATCGACGCGTCTCGATGCAGCAGGACGAACAGCAGCGCGGCCACCGCGACGACCGCGCCGATCGAGAACGTCAGGTTGCCGGCCGTCCACACCGTCTGCCCGGCGTCGACGAACGGGACGATCGTGTCCTCGACGAGCCCCAGCGTCGTCGCGGTCCCCCACGAGAACGGGAGAATCGCGAGGAGTTCCAGATCGATCGAATCCTCTGCCATGGTCAGTCCTCCAGCGGTTCGATGCGGTCGTAGCCGCCGTCCTGGACGAGGTCGGCCAAGTCGACGATCGTGACCGCGCCCGCCGCGCCGATCGCGATGTGGGCGTAGTCGAGCATCGATCCCGAGAGGTTGGCGACGTCGATCAAGAGGTTCGTCCCGGCGACGTTCGCGAGGCCGACGTTCAGCGCCCCGATCGCGGTGACCAGGACGATCGCCAGCTGGACCAGGGGCATGTCGTCGGTGATCATGCTCCGGCCTCCTCGGCAGCGCGGCGGTTGGGTGCGATACGGTCGTGCCCGCTTGCGCGGGTGCAGGGAAGTGCCTGCATATCTCGGGGTGCTGGCTGGGCCGGTAAAAGACAGGTCGCCCGCGCGGATTATGCGCGGGCGTATCAGACCGTCTCCAGATGGGCGTAGACGCGCTCGGTGGTCTGGATCGTGGCGTGCCGGAGGCGGTTGGTCACGTCGTAGAGTGTGGCGTCCTCGCGGTCGAGCATCCGGTAGGCGACCGAGTGCCGGAAGGTGTGCGGAGTGATCTCGCCCGGATCACCGCGGCCGCGGAGGGTGTACGGGTGGACGTCCGCGGCGTGGGCGGCGTCGCTGACGACGTTTCGGACGGACTCGGTCGTCATACGGTCGGCCTCGCGCGAGGGAAATAGCGCCGGGCTGTCTCGCCAGCGGGTGCCGAGGTACGTCCGGAGGGTGCGGACGGTGTCGTCGGCCAGCCCAATCCGGGTGTAGTCCGGGCTGTTGTCGTTCGGGTAGTCCTTCTGGAGATCGGCGGGCAGGCCCAGCTCGGCGTCGGCCAGATCGACGTGCTCGACGTCCAGGGCGACCGCCTCACTGACCCGGAGGCCGGTGTCGTACAGCAGCGCGAGGAGTGCGTCGTTCCGCGGGGCGAGGTACTCAGCGGAGATCTCGACGGTCGCCGAGCGCATCGCTTCGACCTGTTCGGGCTTGAGCCAGACCTGGGCTCGTTGAGTTTGGGTTTCCGTCATTCGTGGGTGCGTTCCCCGGCAGGGTATAAAAGAGAGGTCGGCGCTGGCGGGCGTGAGTTTTGGCTTCCGTTAGTAGAGTCCAAAACTCATACTTTTATCGTGAAGCCGTGACCGGTCTGGCGTATGCACTGGTTGGATGTTGCGGATACGGTCCTCGCGACAACGACCGAGACAGGTGCCAGCGCCGAAGGTGTCGCCGGGCTTGCGTTCTTCGGGATCGTCGGGCTGATCGTGGCGTACGTGGTGCTCACCGGCAGCTCCGACGAGACGGACGAGGAGGGCGAGGAGAACGGTCGGCAGCGGCGTGGCCTCTGTGAGAACTGTGGGTACGAGTGGCGGCCCCGGAAGTCGCGGGCCGAGCGGGAGACCGACCCACAGTGTCCGGACTGTGGCTCGACGCGCGTCTCGATCCACTACCAGTGACCGGGTGTCCTGTCGGTGGATTTAACGGACCGGGCTGTGAGAGCAGGTCGTATGGTCAACACTGACAAGTGGGTGAACTATTTCGGAATGATCGCCGGGGCGTTCCTGTTGTCCATCGGCGGCTACCTGTTCCTGGACGGGGAGACGACCATGCGGATGGTCGAGGCCGGCGGGATCGTCAGTCAAGCGATTGCCGAGTCCGAGTATCAACAGGCCGCGGACTTCTATCTGTGGGGCGGCATGCTCATGATTCTCGGTCTGGTCTCGCTGATCGCGAGTGGGTTCGGGTATCTTGCAGAAGTGTTGAAGGATCTGGGTGGCGGCGCTTAGACGCCCGCGACCACGTGGTAGCCCGCGCCGCGCGGCCGGACCTCGCGGACGTGCAACCGCTTGTCGGCGAGCGCGCGCAGTACTCCGGGCGAGCGCCCGAGCGGGCCTACGGGCCCGTGAAAACAGTCGACGCCTGCGTGCCGTCGCTGGTCTCGATCTCCAGCTGCCGGACGGGTTCGCTGCCGGTCTCGCGCCAGGACCCGTCGCGGTACTCCTCGGTGATCCGGCGGTACCAGTCGTCGGGGTGGGCCGGCCGTTCCAAGGGTTCGAAGCGGACGCGACGGCCCTGGTCGGCGGCGGTCCGGTAGGTGATCGTTGCGCCCGCGGTCATGCCTCGATCGCCCCCGACTGTCGGCACGTCGGACACTCTTCGACGATCTCGGCGTCCAGGTCCAGCTCCTCGGCCGCCGTGGCGAGGTGTGGTTCACAGGATCGGCAGTAATCGAACATCCTCACTCCTCCACGGCGTCGGCGATCGCTTCGACCATGCCCCCGATCCCGCGGCCGTAGCGGCGGTCGGCCCACCCGACGCGGCCCTCGACGAAGGCCATCCACTCGTCGACGGTGCGGTGGGTGACATCCTCGCGGTGGACGCGCTGGCCGTCGGCGACCACGTGGATCGACTCGTCGAGCGTGCGGTAGACGTGGGCGCGGCCGTCGGCGTCGGTGCCCAGCGGAATGTAGTTGTCGCGGATGTCTCCGCGGCGATGCGACGACTTTTGTCGGTTCGGTGTCTTGGTCGACATGGGTTCTTGGCTTTCCTGGAACCCGGCCCGCCTGTCTCAGCAGGCGGGCGATCCTTACTGAATCGCCCCGAGGGACCGGTGTTCACACTCCATAGTCACAGCTACAGGCACTTATTAATTTCGTTTGTTGGTGAGAAAAGTCGTTAGTTACTCTTGACCGACTTCCCGCCGTCCATCCATCGTTATCATGTAATACGCCCGTCTACCGGCCTCATCCTCCGGAATTGGTTCAATATCCCCATCGTCTAGGGCCTCCTTATTGACGCGGGCGACCATTCCCTTCTCCTCCAGTTCGGAGAGGATAGTCTGGACTGTTCGGTAGCTGAAATGGATTCCGCGCTCGACTTTCATTCCCCGGAAAATCGCCTTCGGGGGCAGTGCTATCCCGTGATCCGCCATGAACTCCAGAACTGCCTGGCGGCGCTCTTCCGGAGGCATGGAACCACCATCGGCTGCCGGCTTCTTATAAACCGTGATGAGAGATGGTTCGCGCCCGTTGGTACGTTCCATCATTACTTGATTCATATTAGCACCTATAGACGCAAGTTATTAGTAGTGCCGGTTAGACAGCGACTAGTCAGAGAGCGACACCCCGACCGCCGACCACGAAGGAAAAACGAGGACTTGGCCGCCCGGAGCGCGGGGGAGTCGCTCCACACGACCACACATGACACCGAACGCCGACGCGGAAAAAGACAGGTCGCATCGCACGCCAACCCCCCGACTCGCCCAGGACCGGTTCGTCCTGTACCCGTGGGCCGCCAACTCCGTCGACGCGCGACGGATCGGTCGCCGCGCCTCCGACCGGGCGACCGTCGAGGACAACCCCTCGGACAGTCCGGGCGACCAGACCACACTGGCGGGGGCGACATGACCGCCGTTCACTTCGACCCGAAACGGTGGGGGCTGACCCCCACCCGCATGCGGGTCCCGGTTTCCGGAACCTTCCGGAAACGGGCCACAATCGCCCGACTACGTGGCGATGACGCCGGTATCCGGAAACCCGGAAACCACACGCCGACGCCCAAGTGGCCGGCCGGCGCGTCTCCTGATATGGGTGCCAATCCCCTCCGAAGAGGTGTCGCGCGATGACTGATCTTGCCTGCCCGTGGTGTCACGAGCCCGCGCGGGACGTTTCCGGGCCGATGTTCGTCTGCGATCGCGAGGTGTGTCCCGTCGACGAGTTCGTCCGCGAGGAGGTGCCGAGTGCATGACGGCGCTTGACTGGCCCGCGGGCTGGGATCGAACCCCGCCCGCCGAGCGCGACCCCGGCCGGAAGTTCGAGGCGACGCTGGGCGATACGACCGCCGCCCTCGAAACCGAACTCGACCGGATGGCCGTCGACGAGTGGCGGGCCTCGATCGCCAACCGGCACACGAAGAGCAACGGCCTGCCGCGGTACAACGCCAACCCCGAGGACCCCGGGTTCGTCTTGCGGTGGGTCGACGACGGCGAGCAGTTCGCGGTCGCGTGTGACGCCTACGCGGACCTGAGCGCGAACGTCCGCGCCGTGTACAAGTGGCTCCACGAGACCCGGATGCGGAGTCAGCGCCCCGTCCAGACTGGCGACAGTGAGTTTGCCGCGGCGCGACTGCCGGCCGGCGACGAGGACGCCGTGGTCGGTCGCAAGCCACCCCACGAGGTACTGGGTGTCGCCCCCGACGCGCCCGACGCCGCGGTAAAGGGCGCGGCCCGGCAGCTGAAGGCCGAGAGTCATCCCGACAACGGCGGCGATCGCGAGCGCTTCCAGCGCGTCGTCGAGGCCGAGGAGGCGATGTTGTCATGAGCGCCACCACCCGCTTCACCGAGATCGCCGTCGAACCGGGCCGGTGTGCCTGCGGCGCGATGGCCGCGGGGTACGACGCCGTCCGCGAGACTGCCGTGTGCCCGGCCTGTGCGGCCGTCGTTGGGGGTGGCGAGTCGTGAGCAAGACGTTGATCGTCGACGACCGCGGGCTGTTCCTCCCGGCCAGCCTGCGGGAGTTCGGCCAGCAGATCGTCTTTCGGACGCCGAAGGCGACGATTCAGCATTTCGGGAGTGAGCCGCTCGACGCGCACTACGGCAGTGTCGACGAGTCGCACTTCGGCGATCCCGACGAGCTGCGCGAGCCACGTAACCCGGATCTCGCGCCCGATCGCGTCCGGATCAAGCCAGCGGGCGAGGAGGCGATCGAGGCCACCGTCGAGTTTCGTGGAGGTGAGGTCGATGCGCGATAACCTCACCTGTGCGATCTGTCGGGACTACGTCCCACTGGATCAGCGCCACGTCGAGATCAAAGCCGAGACCGTCGGCGAAGATCAGACCGAGGAGGACTACTACATCATGCACCTGTCCTGCTGGGACAGTCTCGCGTCGGGGTGGGGGCGACCATGAGTAGCGACGAGAAGCCCACCCCGCCGGTGCCGCCAAGCGATCACATGCGCGTCCCCGAACTCGACGACGAGGCCACCGGCGGCGTGATCGAGCGCGAGCCCCAGGACACCGAGTGTCCACAGTGCGGTGGGACGATCTACTACGTCGCGCGGAAGACCGGTGAGGCCATGATGGCGACGTGGGACCCCGAGACGTTCGATCACGACGAGTATCGACTGGACGAGACCTACGAGCGCACCGAGCGCTACCAGGTGTGCGATCGCTGTGGCTGGAGGGTGGACCTGTGACCTGCCCGAACTGCGGCGGCACGCGTCTGCGACCCGAAGCCGGCTGTGAGTGGTGTCCAGAGTGTGGCTACAGCGCGTGTGGAGGTGGGCGGGCGTGAGCCAGCAGAACGCCCCCGACCTGGAGATCGCCGAAGCGATCGACCTCTATATCCGCCGGAAGCGCCCGGACTGGAACGGCGGCACCGAGCGGACCTACCGCCGGAACCTAGAGTTGTTCGCCGAGTACGCCGCCGAAAACGACCTGCACCGGCTGGAGGAACTGAGCCGGTGGGACGTCGGCGCGTTCACCGACTGGCTGCTCGACCAGGACTACGCGAAGGCGACGGTCGCCGGCCGCCAGAAATCGGCGCGGACGTGGCTGAAGTACCTCGAATCACAGGGCCTGGTCGATCACGGCCTCCACACCGCGATCGAGACCCTGCGACTCGATCCCGACGAGGAGACGTCTGACCAGCAACTCGCGCCCGAGGACGCCCGCGCGTTGTTGTCGTTCTACCGGGAGAGCGCCGAGTGCCGCGGGACGCGCCGCCACGCGATCCTCGAAGTGCTCTGGCACGTCGGGTGTCGAATGAGTGGCCTTCGGGCGCTCGATCTCGGCGACTACGACGCCGACGCGGGCGACCTCCGGTTTCGCAACCGCCCCGAGACAGACACCCGCCTCAAACGCGGCGTGACCCACGAGCGCGACGTTACGATCTCCGAGGAACCCCAGGCCGTCCTGGACCTGTACGTCGCTCGCGAGCGGATCGATGTGCGTGACGAGCACGGCCGCGAGCCACTCTTCCCCTCGCAGGCCGGGCGGCCGACGATCGGGACGATTCGGACGTGGATGTACGAGGCGACCCAGCCGTGCATGGCCCGGGAGTGCCCCCACGACACCCGACGGCCGGCCTGTGAGTACGTGCCCCGGGACAAGGCGAGAGGTTGCCCGTCGACGCGATCGCCCCATCCGATCCGGCGGGGCTCGGTCACGTGGCAGCGCAACCTCGGCTTTTCGGCCGAGACCGTCGCCGAACGGGCCGCCGCGACGCCGGCGGTGATCCGGCAGTACTACGACGATCCCGAGCACGGCGACGAGCTGGAGCGCCGTCGCTCGGAGACACAGGGCATCGACATCCGCGAGCACCTCCACCCCGACGACCTGGAGGCCACACCATGAATGTCACTTCCACTATGCAATTCCGAAACTGGCGGTCATGTCAGGAAAGGCGGGAAAAGGTTAATAATCCCAGTGGGGTCGGAGAGATTTCCGGGACGGTCGCCGTCACGGACTTTTCTCTGATCCTATCAGATAACGTAACGGAGGGTCTGGCGTGAGTCAGGCCGTCGCCGGCGCGGAGATCCGCGCCGAGAACGGCGTCGTCGCCCGATCGCAGTACGCCACCGTGGTCCATCGGCCCGGTCCTGACGCCGAGGAGCCGCGGCCGGCCTGCCACGAGGCCGACGTCGAGCACGCCGAACACTACCGAGAGGTCGCCGTCGACGCGGTGACACCACAGTACCAGCCGTGCCAGAATCCCTCGTGTTTCGGCGATGGGCCGGGGGGTAAACACATATATGTGTTGGGCGGGGTCGCCGATCGGCCCGTCAGGATCCAGGCCGCGCTGGTCGGGATCGCCGCCGCGATGTTCGACGAGACGCCGATCGAGCGGGCCGACGTCCAGGCGCTGCTGGCCGTCGACGATCGGCGACGGGGGAGTCTCCGGCGCGGACTCGGTGACGCTCGTGACGCCGGGTGGCTGGAGTGGGACGCCGACGCGCGGGAGTATCGCCAGGGGCCGCTCGCGGCCGCGTTGCGCGGAGGTGAGGGGCGGTGACGTTCTTCGACTGGCTGGGGTGGGGACCGATGTTTTTCGTGCGGGCATGGGTCGCTGTCGTCATCGGCCTCGGCATTCCGTTTGCCGCGGGTCTCACCGTCGCTTCGATGTGGGCCACAGACCCGTTCGGCTGGTTCGTTGCCGGCGTGTTGACGTTCTGGATCATTGATTTAGCGCTGGATTGGCTCCATCCCTGGGTTCACGGAGGTGAGTTCGGTGCCTGGTGACGATCGCGTCCAGACGCCCGCGGACGCCCGCGCCCAGCTCCGTCGCGAGCGCGAGGCAAAGACCGACGCCGTGATCGAGTTGCCCTTCAACGAGCGCGTCGAGGTCGACTGTCCCGTCTGTGGTGCGTCGAAGGCGGTTGCCATCTACGTCCCGACGGCGAAATCGCCGGAGTTCGGGTCCTGCTGGAACTGGGACTGTGATGCGTTTCTGAAATTCCAGACCGACGGCACGGAGGCGACGACGGAGCCCCAGGAAGTGCAGACGGGACTTGACAGATTCGCCACTGCTGGAGGTGGTCCCAGTGAGTGACACCGACCGCTGTCCGAAGTGCGGGCAGCCGGCCGATCTCGGGTGGGTGGACGGCACGCGCGTCTGCCCGCACGGCCACCGATGGTTCTCCTCGAGAGGTGGACGGCCATGACCCGCGACCCAGAACCGACGGGCCGCGGCGACAGTGGACGAAGGCCTACCTTCGTCCGCGCCTCGCGATTGTACAACGTCGAGCAGTCTGAGCGTGTCCCCTTCGAGTGGTCAACTCAAGAAGGTGGTACGCCGTGACGCTCGCTATTGCCTCGTTGCGGGCGCTACTCCGTAAAACCACCGGATCCGGGGGTGCATCGACGTGAGCGACATCGTCGCCCCGGAGACCCACGGCCTCGGCGCGAAACTGCTGTGGGACGGGCACGGCCTCAGTCCGTACTGGGGCGTGACCTCGGTGTTCGAGCCCGATCACGACGAGGTCCTCGACGACTTCGAGGCGGTCGGCGAGCGCTGGAGTATCGAGACGTCGTCGCAGTGGACGGGTAACATCGCCCCGCCCGAGGACCAGGACGGCATCGAGACCGGGATGTACGAGTTCTCCTACACCGTCTCGGCGGTCGACGCCGCTGGCGATAAGGACGTCGTGCTGCAGTTCCGGCCGGCGTTCCCGAACGCGGAGAACGTCTACTCCGGCAGCCCCATGCAGGGGATGCCCGACGACCTCCCGGAGGGTATCCGCGTCCAGATCATGTCGACGAACGTCACCGCGACCGAGGCGTTGCGGGTGCTGCTGGCGTTTGCCGAGCACGTCGGGCTGAACCCCGATTACTTCGCCGACGAACCCCACGAGTGGAGTCGCGTCTATCAGTACGAGCGGTATCTTCGCCTCGATCGCCAGGTCTCCGAGGACCACATCGTCGGCTCGGGCGGGATCATCGACCGGCTGGCCGACTTCGCGAGCGATCAGAGCGGGCGCGGTGAGTACAAGTGGGACAACGAGGAGATCGTCGGCCACTACCTCTCGGTCGCGAGCGATCCCGACACGTGGGCCATGCTGTTGCCCGGTGACGGCGAGGGCCAGCACGGGAAGGCGATCAAGAACTACCACCCGGCGAACCCGCGCGGAGACACGAGCGGGAGCGATCCGCTCGCGCACCCGAAAGTCGAGATCTCGTTGAGCAACGAGTACGATCCCGACGGCTCGGTGTCCTGGAGTGATCTCGACGATCTCCAGGCCGAACTCGACGGGAGCCTGTTGAACGTGCTGTCGTGGGCCGGCGTTCCCCTGGGGCCGGATGCGGGGGTGTGGGTCGCCGAGGACCCGTACTTCGACGTCGGCGCCCTCGATCGTGACGTCGAGATCGTCGCGAACCCGCTGCCCGAGCTGCGCGAGGCCGCGGCCGACCACGTCGAGAGTGAACTGGTCCGGACCGAATTGAGTCCCGCCCAGGAGGAAGTGCTGACCGTGCTGACCGACGGCGGCCAGCAGCACTACGAGACCGTCGCCGCAGAGGCCGGCGTCGGGACGTCGACGGTCTACCGGCTGGTCGATAAGCTCCAGTCGCTGATCGAAAGCGACGACGGGATCCTGGACTTTGCCGACGACGTGACGCGGCGGCACGTCCAAGGGATCGTCGACAAGGTCCGCGAGACGGCCGACTGGGCGCGGTCGTCGATCCGGCAGGTCGCCCAGGAGCATGACATCCTCAGCGCCGACGACGGGCCGCTCCAGCGCTGGATGGACCGGCACGGGATCCGGCTGGTTCGCGAGCATCCCGAGCTCGAATTCGCGATCGACAGGCCCGTCGGCGAGGAGGAGATCCGGCAGATCCTCCGAGCCGGCCTCGATGCCGCCGAGGCGTCGGGGCTGTTGACCCGGCAGTACAAGGACGCCGCCGTGCAGTGGCTCGATCGCGACGGTGAGGAACGTCAGGGCGTCCGGATCGTGAACGGCCAGATGCACAGCGGCGACGTCCGGATCCTGGGGAAACCCGCAGGGCGGACCCTCCGATAGCGCCTGACTGGGTAGTGGCAACACCGTCCCGCACCCTTTCTTTCGCCGTTTTCCACAATCTAAGTTGTTCTTAGCGGCGCTTTTCACAAACTCGTTTGTGCTTTCGCAGCGGCAGCGCCATGTCTCGCGCCCGTCGGCTGGTCGGCCAGTGTCGTTCAGCGGGCAGCACCCCTTAGCGGGTGTGCCTAAGGGCACGTACTCAAAATACACTCGCGCCTTCGGCGCTCGTACAGCCGAAACGGACCCCTCCGGGGTCCTCGACAGCACCGCAATACTTCCGCGACCGCCACCGCCCTGGACGGCCGATCTGGCCGACACTCCCCCCACCCTTGGCGGCGCGATCGGGGCGATCGACGCGTCGAAATCGCCGCTCAAAAATGGTTACTATTGTAACACGTTTTCAGACCGGTTCGGAAAAATTGGCATCCCGCCCCCCGCCCGCGCGTATCTTAGTAAAAAAGGTTTTCACGGGGTGGGGTTGCCATATGACAAAATCGCATGCCGGCGTCGTCGGTCAGTTTTCGACGATCGGCGCGTCACCGTTGAACAGCTCGCGGTGCTCGCCGTCCTCGTACTCATCGACCCGGTCGCCGACCCATCCACGGGAGTAGTTCACGCCCGGAAGGTTGGCCGCGGCCCGGTATGACATGTCCTCCTCGACGACGGCCTCGATGACCGTACGGACCTGTTGTTGCCGTTTCGCGGTCTCGGCGGCCTCGTCGACGTCCTCGCTGGTGTGTTCGTCGTCGCCGTCGCCGTCGGTGCCGTGGATCGCGAACTCCGAACTCTCGTGTTCGTCGTAGGTCTCGGTCGTGTCGGTGAGGCCCTTGACGGTGTACAGCGGGTCGAACTCGTCTTTGTCCGATCGGGAGTCCAGGAGGACCGCCCGGCCCTTGTCGTTGTTCGTTGGCTTCTCGACCGCGAACATCGCGAGATCGCGGAAGGGCTTGGCCGTCTTCGTGTAGGTGTGTGAGATCATGAGGACGCTCCCGCGCTTGGCGTAGCGGCCGTGCCGTCCCTCGTGTTTCCGGATGAACGTGAGGGCGTCGCTGAACTCTTCGGCGGGCTTCATCCCCTCGCCGAAGCCGCTCAGATCCTGGGCCGTCTCGTCGATCACCGCCAGCACCTGGCCCTCGGTCGAAGCCATCGCTTCGAGCATTGCCGTGTCGCTCGTGACGACTTCGGAAAAGCCGTCCCACTCGGTGTTGCCGATCACCGTCCCGCCCGTCAGGGCCGCCCAGACGCGCGCGATGTCGAGCGACAGGGCTGTCTTCCCCGAGGCCGGCGAGCCGATCATGAGGCCGATCGTGCCCTCGTTGGCGAGGCGGTCGGCGACGTCCTGAAGGAGCTGCTGTTCGCTCTCGGTGTTGTCGGTCATCCCCATCGCGCGCTTCATGAGTGAGACGTTGCCCTCCTGGACGCCGTCGTTGACCGTGCGCGTCTCGATGTTCGCCAGGAGTTGCTGGCCGATCGCTGTCTCCTCGATCGGCTCGTCCAGCACCGAGTCGTAGTAGTTGAGGAGGTCGAGGGCGTTTCCGTCGTCGATCAGGCCCGCGAACGACCGGACGTGTTCGTGGGGTTCGCTGTCGCCGAGTTCCGTGCCGACCTCCGCGGCCGCGAACGCGCTGTTCTTGTCACCCATCGGTGATCGCCTCGAAGAACTCCATGTCGGCCATGTTCGGCGGGCTGTCCTCCTCGTCGGGACTGTCGCCGTTGTCGTGGCGCTGATCGTCGTCGGCGACCGGCTCGACGTCTTCGATCGCGTCCTCGACGTCGACGGCGTCCGGATGCAACTCGTCGGGGATCGCCTCGTCGACGACGTCGGAGATTGGCCGGGAGTCGCCCAGGTCCGGGGCGATGTGATCGTCCAGTAACGCCTGTTGGGCCTCGGCGCGGTCCTTGTCCAGCTGGCGGACGATCCCGCGCAGCCGCCTGCGCGTCTCGCGCGCCTTGGCGACGTCGGGCTCCAGGTCGTTGCGGAGTTCCCGGATCGCGGCCATGGCGTCCTCGACCGAAGGATGCTCGGCGAGTTCGGACGCCGGGACAGTCTCGCGCCAGTTGCCGACCGCGACGTTGTGCCGTTGGTCGTACTCGCGGACTTCGTAAACGCGGCGCGGGCTCCGGTCCCACTGGTAGAGCGAGCCGATCACGCGCATGTCCGCGAACGCCTCTTCGGAAAGCTCGTAGACCGCGCCACCGCCCGCGTCGTGCGCTTTGAACTCCACAAGCAGAATGCCCTCGGGATCGGGGATCAGGTCCATAATCCGGCGGGCGGCGTACCGGCCGGCGATGCCCGCGGCGACGACGGCGATCGCGACCGCGGGCCACCAGGAAGGCAGGCCCGTCTCGGGGAGGTTGCCCGTGACCGCGAGGCCGCCGAGGCCGGCGAGGGCGACGTAGACGGCCCGGCGGTTGTTGCCGAGGATCTCGCGAGCGGTCGCGGCGGGCTGGAGGACCCACCGCGGGACCGTGCTGTCGTCGGTGTCGTCGGTCATGCGATGCGCTCCCTCCGTTCGCCCGTCGCGTCATCCTCGTGTTCCCTGGCGGTGAAGGCAAAGGCCCCGCCCGCGCCGCCGAGGGCCGCCAGGCCGACGAGGATCGACGCGGTGCCGAAGGGGACCGGCCCGCGCTCGACGGCGTCACCGGCCTGGAGGAGCAGCGCGTCGCTGGACTCGATCGACTGGGGCGTCGAAAGCAGGACCGCGGCGACGCCAGAAGAGCGCTCGTCGACGGCCATCGTGATTTCGGTTCGGGAATCAGGCATCAACCGGATCTGCTTAAACGAGATCTCGGTCGCGCCGCCGGAGTCCATTTCGACCATCTCCGTGGCGGTGAGAGACGTCGGCGACGCGCCGCCCCAGGTCGCATCGATCGTCATCTCGCCGTCGTCATAGTCGTATGCGTGGATGACGAGATCGCCGATCTGTTCGACGGCCTGGGTGGCCTGGGGAGTGTTCGTTTCGTTCTGTCCGGGAAGTTCCTGTGCGGTCGCTGTGCCCACGGTCGCGCTCGCGAGTAGTACCGTGCCCGCGAGGACGGCCGCGAGCAGGACGAGTGTCTGGACGGGTCGCTGTCGAGTTGAGTTGGCTGTCACGGTCGGACGTCCGATAGCGGTCGGGAAAAGACAGGTCGACGGGTTACGACGTCGCGGCATTCAGGCCGAGGATGCCCAGGCCGACGACGATCCCCGACTCGATCAAATTGAGACCGGGGATCGTCGGGAGGCCCGTGAGGTCGCTCAAGCCAGGGATCGCGATGCCGCTGTTCTTGGCATCCTCGTATCGTTTGATCAATTCGTCGACCTTGTCGTTCATCTGTTGCCATTCCTCGTCGCTGACGTAGTTGTCGTCGGTCTGTGGCTCGCGGTGCTGCTGGATCTGGACCGAGTCAGCCCCGTCGATCGCCGTGATCGTGAACGGCTGATTGACGGTCATCGTCCGGTAGGTGTCGGGCTGCTCGCCAGCGTACACCCGCCGGACGCGGTTGATCTCGGCGATCGTCTCGTCGAGTTGGCTGGAGAGATCGACCGTCCAGTAGGTCGTCGAGTCGATCGTCTCCTGAGTGAGATCGGACGGGACGATCGTCGCCTGCTCGCCCTTGCTCGTCTCAACGACGTACTCGATCGAGTCACCGAGTGTCTGCCCGTCGCTGGCGGTCGTCGGATCGGACGTGAACCGCATGGTCCCGCCCTGGATGCCGTAGGCATCGTCGTAGGAGTCGATCGGTTCGATGTAGCTGCCAGGGCGATAGGCGAGATACCAGGTCTCATAGAGGGCGTTGCCGTTGTCGTCGGTCGCGTCGGGGTTGATCGACGTCCCCGCTGTGAGTTTGGGGACGTTCGTGTCATCCGTGGTGGCGAGGAAGCCCTGATAGACCGAGCCGTCGCTAAACTCGACCGTCATCTCGTTCTCGTACTCGCCGGGGATATTGAGCGCGAGGAGGTTACCGAGCGCCGCTGCTTGATCGGCGTCGGCTGCGATGGTGTTTGCGAAGTCCGTCGCCGAGAGGTACTCATCGGGCGATAGCTCGCCGCTCTGGATGCCTGAGTAGGTGTTCGAGACCCAGACCGAAATGTTGTTGAGCACGTCATCGAACGTCGATTGCATCGACGTCCAAACTCCGTGCCACTGGTCCCCTACATTGGGGTCGGTCATCAGATACCGGACAGTGTTGCCATCGATGGACGTTACCTCGATAGCAGATACATCGTAATCCGTGGCCGGATTTACCGGATTGTCAGGGTAGGGCACCTCAGTATCGCCATTGCCCTGGATGCTCTTGACGCCAAACGTTGACCCGTCCCGGAGAGTCACATCTGACGCCGCAGCCACATTTGGATCAGCCGACCGACTATCAGTTGTGTCAACTATCTGCATGACATTGGACAGGGTGAGGGTGGAGTGACTTTTCACAGACGAGATGAAATTCTCCAACTCGGTCAGGGACTCATTCCACGATTTGAGTAGATTTTCTTCGATCGTGGCGAAATGGCTGTTCGCCGCTGATTGTCCCCGATTTATCGCTTCGCTCTCGGTCGCGCCGTTCTTGATCGCGTCGAGCGCGGCGAGCTTGCCCTTGCTGAATGCTGCCTCGGGGATGAACTTGATGAGATTCTGTTGATCCACGAACGTCGATTGATTGACGCTCTTTCGCTTTACCGCAGCCTGATAGATCTGTGTCTGGAGTGTGTCCGGCCCGAGGCCGTCCGGCGGGTCGTTGGATCCAAAGACGCCGATCTCATCGAGCGTCCAGGAAGTCGCAGCAGCGACGCCGAACGCGACGACGACCGGCGGGACCGCCTCGGCCTCGCCGGTTGGGCTGACGCCGTCGAGATCGAGCGGTCCGACGTCCGATCCCGAGAGGACAGCGCCGCCAGCGACCGCGCCAGCGCCCGCTTTCAGGGCCGCGCGGCGGGTCAGCATTGGTGCCCCGGATGCGGGTGGGGGTGCCCCAGGTGGCTCTGCGGCCATGGTTAGATCCACTCCTCCCGGCGAGCGTAGTACCCGCCGCCGAGCAGGACGATCATGGCGAGGACAACCGACGAGTCCTGGCCGGCGATCGTGCCGCCGAGCAGCCCGCCGGTAGTGTCGCCGCCCAGTTGTGCGTAGGCTGCCTCGTAGGCCGCCGCGGGCGACGTCGCGATAGCGACAGTGAGGTTGTCCGCGACCACGCCGTCGCTCGCGTTGTACTCGCGGGTCAGCGTCGCGCCGCTGTCGTGTTGGCTGTCGAGATAGTCGATCGTGTCCGTGACGACGGTCGCGCCCGTCGAGTCCGTCATGGTGACGGTCGTACTCGCGTTCTGTCCGCCGGCAAACACAGCGTCGACGACGACCGTCTCGTTGGCGGCATCGGTGACGTTGACGTCGACGGTCTTGGTGATCGCCGTCTGGTTGACCGTGACGTTGGTCGCGTCCGGCGAGTCGAGCGCGATCTGATAGTCGCCCGCGTCGGCCGCGCCCGTGCCCAGCGTGAGTGTCTGGGTGCCGCCTGCCGACCCGGTGATCGTGGTCGTGTCGTAGATCACGTCGCCGTCCGTGAGATCGACGGTAGCGTCGGTCGCCGCGGCAAAGTCGAGCGTGACGTCGATCTGTTCGTTCGCGGGATCCTCCAGCGTGACGTTCAGCGGCGAGTCGCCGACCGGGGCCGCGGTGGCCGTCGTCGCCAGTCCGATCGCCAGCAGGACCGCGAGCGCGACGCCCGCAAGTGCGATACCGTACCGCTTCGCATTCGTGTCGTGAGATTGGATTTGCATAGTTATGTCACCTCAGTTGAGCCAGGACGCGATCCCGAAGCCGTAGTTCTGGACGCTGAACGCCACGAGGGCGGCCGGCGTCTGGGCGAGCGTGTCCTGGAGTGCGGGGAACAGCGGCGGCGCGAGCACCAGCCCGATCGTCGCGTAGACGATCCAGGCGTCGACGCCGCTGGTGTCTTTGATCGACGCGTCTCGATGCAGCAGGACGAACAGCAGCGCGGCCACCGCGACGACCGCGCCGATCGAGAACGTCAGGTTGCCGGCCGTCCACACCGTCTGCCCGGCGTCGACGAACGGGACGATCGTGTCCTCGACGAGCCCCAGCGTCGTCGCGGTCCCCCACGAGAACGGGAGAATCGCGAGGAGTTCCAGATCGATCGAATCCTCTGCCATGGTCAGTCCTCCAGCGGTTCGATGCGGTCGTAGCCGCCGTCCTGGACGAGGTCGGCCAAGTCGACGATCGTGACCGCGCCCGCCGCGCCGATCGCGATGTGGGCGTAGTCGAGCATCGATCCCGAGAGGTTGGCGACGTCGATCAAGAGGTTCGTCCCGGCGACGTTCGCGAGGCCGACGTTCAGCGCCCCGATCGCGGTGACCAGGACGATCGCCAGCTGGACCAGGGGCATGTCGTCGGTGATCATGCTCCGGCCTCCTCGGCAGCGCGGCGGTTGGGTGCGATACGGTCGTGCCCGCTTGCGCGGGTGCAGGGAAGTGCCTGCATATCTCGGGGTGCTGGCTGGGCCGGTAAAAGACAGGTCGCCCGCGCGGATTATGCGCGGGCGTATCAGACCGTCTCCAGATGGGCGTAGACGCGCTCGGTGGTCTGGATCGTGGCGTGCCGGAGGCGGTTGGTCACGTCGTAGAGTGTGGCGTCCTCGCGGTCGAGCATCCGGTAGGCGACCGAGTGCCGGAAGGTGTGCGGAGTGATCTCGCCCGGATCACCGCGGCCGCGGAGGGTGTACGGGTGGACGTCCGCGGCGTGGGCGGCGTCGCTGACGACGTTTCGGACGGACTCGGTCGTCATACGGTCGGCCTCGCGCGAGGGAAATAGCGCCGGGCTGTCTCGCCAGCGGGTGCCGAGGTACGTCCGGAGGGTGCGGACGGTGTCGTCGGCCAGCCCAATCCGGGTGTAGTCCGGGCTGTTGTCGTTCGGGTAGTCCTTCTGGAGATCGGCGGGCAGGCCCAGCTCGGCGTCGGCCAGATCGACGTGCTCGACGTCCAGGGCGACCGCCTCACTGACCCGGAGGCCGGTGTCGTACAGCAGCGCGAGGAGTGCGTCGTTCCGCGGGGCGAGGTACTCAGCGGAGATCTCGACGGTCGCCGAGCGCATCGCTTCGACCTGTTCGGGCTTGAGCCAGACCTGGGCTCGTTGAGTTTGGGTTTCCGTCATTCGTGGGTGCGTTCCCCGGCAGGGTATAAAAGAGAGGTCGGCGCTGGCGGGCGTGAGTTTTGGCTTCCGTTAGTAGAGTCCAAAACTCATACTTTTATCGTGAAGCCGTGACCGGTCTGGCGTATGCACTGGTTGGATGTTGCGGATACGGTCCTCGCGACAACGACCGAGACAGGTGCCAGCGCCGAAGGTGTCGCCGGGCTTGCGTTCTTCGGGATCGTCGGGCTGATCGTGGCGTACGTGGTGCTCACCGGCAGCTCCGACGAGACGGACGAGGAGGGCGAGGAGAACGGTCGGCAGCGGCGTGGCCTCTGTGAGAACTGTGGGTACGAGTGGCGGCCCCGGAAGTCGCGGGCCGAGCGGGAGACCGACCCACAGTGTCCGGACTGTGGCTCGACGCGCGTCTCGATCCACTACCAGTGACCGGGTGTCCTGTCGGTGGATTTAACGGACCGGGCTGTGAGAGCAGGTCGTATGGTCAACACTGACAAGTGGGTGAACTATTTCGGAATGATCGCCGGGGCGTTCCTGTTGTCCATCGGCGGCTACCTGTTCCTGGACGGGGAGACGACCATGCGGATGGTCGAGGCCGGCGGGATCGTCAGTCAAGCGATTGCCGAGTCCGAGTATCAACAGGCCGCGGACTTCTATCTGTGGGGCGGCATGCTCATGATTCTCGGTCTGGTCTCGCTGATCGCGAGTGGGTTCGGGTATCTTGCAGAAGTGTTGAAGGATCTGGGTGGCGGCGCTTAGACGCCCGCGACCACGTGGTAGCCCGCGCCGCGCGGCCGGACCTCGCGGACGTGCAACCGCTTGTCGGCGAGCGCGCGCAGTACTCCGGGCGAGCGCCCGAGCGGGCCTACGGGCCCGTGAAAACAGTCGACGCCTGCGTGCCGTCGCTGGTCTCGATCTCCAGCTGCCGGACGGGTTCGCTGCCGGTCTCGCGCCAGGACCCGTCGCGGTACTCCTCGGTGATCCGGCGGTACCAGTCGTCGGGGTGGGCCGGCCGTTCCAAGGGTTCGAAGCGGACGCGACGGCCCTGGTCGGCGGCGGTCCGGTAGGTGATCGTTGCGCCCGCGGTCATGCCTCGATCGCCCCCGACTGTCGGCACGTCGGACACTCTTCGACGATCTCGGCGTCCAGGTCCAGCTCCTCGGCCGCCGTGGCGAGGTGTGGTTCACAGGATCGGCAGTAATCGAACATCCTCACTCCTCCACGGCGTCGGCGATCGCTTCGACCATGCCCCCGATCCCGCGGCCGTAGCGGCGGTCGGCCCACCCGACGCGGCCCTCGACGAAGGCCATCCACTCGTCGACGGTGCGGTGGGTGACATCCTCGCGGTGGACGCGCTGGCCGTCGGCGACCACGTGGATCGACTCGTCGAGCGTGCGGTAGACGTGGGCGCGGCCGTCGGCGTCGGTGCCCAGCGGAATGTAGTTGTCGCGGATGTCTCCGCGGCGATGCGACGACTTTTGTCGGTTCGGTGTCTTGGTCGACATGGGTTCTTGGCTTTCCTGGAACCCGGCCCGCCTGTCTCAGCAGGCGGGCGATCCTTACTGAATCGCCCCGAGGGACCGGTGTTCACACTCCATAGTCACAGCTACAGGCACTTATTAATTTCGTTTGTTGGTGAGAAAAGTCGTTAGTTACTCTTGACCGACTTCCCGCCGTCCATCCATCGTTATCATGTAATACGCCCGTCTACCGGCCTCATCCTCCGGAATTGGTTCAATATCCCCATCGTCTAGGGCCTCCTTATTGACGCGGGCGACCATTCCCTTCTCCTCCAGTTCGGAGAGGATAGTCTGGACTGTTCGGTAGCTGAAATGGATTCCGCGCTCGACTTTCATTCCCCGGAAAATCGCCTTCGGGGGCAGTGCTATCCCGTGATCCGCCATGAACTCCAGAACTGCCTGGCGGCGCTCTTCCGGAGGCATGGAACCACCATCGGCTGCCGGCTTCTTATAAACCGTGATGAGAGATGGTTCGCGCCCGTTGGTACGTTCCATCATTACTTGATTCATATTAGCACCTATAGACGCAAGTTATTAGTAGTGCCGGTTAGACAGCGACTAGTCAGAGAGCGACACCCCGACCGCCGACCACGAAGGAAAAACGAGGACTTGGCCGCCCGGAGCGCGGGGGAGTCGCTCCACACGACCACACATGACACCGAACGCCGACGCGGAAAAAGACAGGTCGCATCGCACGCCAACCCCCCGACTCGCCCAGGACCGGTTCGTCCTGTACCCGTGGGCCGCCAACTCCGTCGACGCGCGACGGATCGGTCGCCGCGCCTCCGACCGGGCGACCGTCGAGGACAACCCCTCGGACAGTCCGGGCGACCAGACCACACTGGCGGGGGCGACATGACCGCCGTTCACTTCGACCCGAAACGGTGGGGGCTGACCCCCACCCGCATGCGGGTCCCGGTTTCCGGAACCTTCCGGAAACGGGCCACAATCGCCCGACTACGTGGCGATGACGCCGGTATCCGGAAACCCGGAAACCACACGCCGACGCCCAAGTGGCCGGCCGGCGCGTCTCCTGATATGGGTGCCAATCCCCTCCGAAGAGGTGTCGCGCGATGACTGATCTTGCCTGCCCGTGGTGTCACGAGCCCGCGCGGGACGTTTCCGGGCCGATGTTCGTCTGCGATCGCGAGGTGTGTCCCGTCGACGAGTTCGTCCGCGAGGAGGTGCCGAGTGCATGACGGCGCTTGACTGGCCCGCGGGCTGGGATCGAACCCCGCCCGCCGAGCGCGACCCCGGCCGGAAGTTCGAGGCGACGCTGGGCGATACGACCGCCGCCCTCGAAACCGAACTCGACCGGATGGCCGTCGACGAGTGGCGGGCCTCGATCGCCAACCGGCACACGAAGAGCAACGGCCTGCCGCGGTACAACGCCAACCCCGAGGACCCCGGGTTCGTCTTGCGGTGGGTCGACGACGGCGAGCAGTTCGCGGTCGCGTGTGACGCCTACGCGGACCTGAGCGCGAACGTCCGCGCCGTGTACAAGTGGCTCCACGAGACCCGGATGCGGAGTCAGCGCCCCGTCCAGACTGGCGACAGTGAGTTTGCCGCGGCGCGACTGCCGGCCGGCGACGAGGACGCCGTGGTCGGTCGCAAGCCACCCCACGAGGTACTGGGTGTCGCCCCCGACGCGCCCGACGCCGCGGTAAAGGGCGCGGCCCGGCAGCTGAAGGCCGAGAGTCATCCCGACAACGGCGGCGATCGCGAGCGCTTCCAGCGCGTCGTCGAGGCCGAGGAGGCGATGTTGTCATGAGCGCCACCACCCGCTTCACCGAGATCGCCGTCGAACCGGGCCGGTGTGCCTGCGGCGCGATGGCCGCGGGGTACGACGCCGTCCGCGAGACTGCCGTGTGCCCGGCCTGTGCGGCCGTCGTTGGGGGTGGCGAGTCGTGAGCAAGACGTTGATCGTCGACGACCGCGGGCTGTTCCTCCCGGCCAGCCTGCGGGAGTTCGGCCAGCAGATCGTCTTTCGGACGCCGAAGGCGACGATTCAGCATTTCGGGAGTGAGCCGCTCGACGCGCACTACGGCAGTGTCGACGAGTCGCACTTCGGCGATCCCGACGAGCTGCGCGAGCCACGTAACCCGGATCTCGCGCCCGATCGCGTCCGGATCAAGCCAGCGGGCGAGGAGGCGATCGAGGCCACCGTCGAGTTTCGTGGAGGTGAGGTCGATGCGCGATAACCTCACCTGTGCGATCTGTCGGGACTACGTCCCACTGGATCAGCGCCACGTCGAGATCAAAGCCGAGACCGTCGGCGAAGATCAGACCGAGGAGGACTACTACATCATGCACCTGTCCTGCTGGGACAGTCTCGCGTCGGGGTGGGGGCGACCATGAGTAGCGACGAGAAGCCCACCCCGCCGGTGCCGCCAAGCGATCACATGCGCGTCCCCGAACTCGACGACGAGGCCACCGGCGGCGTGATCGAGCGCGAGCCCCAGGACACCGAGTGTCCACAGTGCGGTGGGACGATCTACTACGTCGCGCGGAAGACCGGTGAGGCCATGATGGCGACGTGGGACCCCGAGACGTTCGATCACGACGAGTATCGACTGGACGAGACCTACGAGCGCACCGAGCGCTACCAGGTGTGCGATCGCTGTGGCTGGAGGGTGGACCTGTGACCTGCCCGAACTGCGGCGGCACGCGTCTGCGACCCGAAGCCGGCTGTGAGTGGTGTCCAGAGTGTGGCTACAGCGCGTGTGGAGGTGGGCGGGCGTGAGCCAGCAGAACGCCCCCGACCTGGAGATCGCCGAAGCGATCGACCTCTATATCCGCCGGAAGCGCCCGGACTGGAACGGCGGCACCGAGCGGACCTACCGCCGGAACCTAGAGTTGTTCGCCGAGTACGCCGCCGAAAACGACCTGCACCGGCTGGAGGAACTGAGCCGGTGGGACGTCGGCGCGTTCACCGACTGGCTGCTCGACCAGGACTACGCGAAGGCGACGGTCGCCGGCCGCCAGAAATCGGCGCGGACGTGGCTGAAGTACCTCGAATCACAGGGCCTGGTCGATCACGGCCTCCACACCGCGATCGAGACCCTGCGACTCGATCCCGACGAGGAGACGTCTGACCAGCAACTCGCGCCCGAGGACGCCCGCGCGTTGTTGTCGTTCTACCGGGAGAGCGCCGAGTGCCGCGGGACGCGCCGCCACGCGATCCTCGAAGTGCTCTGGCACGTCGGGTGTCGAATGAGTGGCCTTCGGGCGCTCGATCTCGGCGACTACGACGCCGACGCGGGCGACCTCCGGTTTCGCAACCGCCCCGAGACAGACACCCGCCTCAAACGCGGCGTGACCCACGAGCGCGACGTTACGATCTCCGAGGAACCCCAGGCCGTCCTGGACCTGTACGTCGCTCGCGAGCGGATCGATGTGCGTGACGAGCACGGCCGCGAGCCACTCTTCCCCTCGCAGGCCGGGCGGCCGACGATCGGGACGATTCGGACGTGGATGTACGAGGCGACCCAGCCGTGCATGGCCCGGGAGTGCCCCCACGACACCCGACGGCCGGCCTGTGAGTACGTGCCCCGGGACAAGGCGAGAGGTTGCCCGTCGACGCGATCGCCCCATCCGATCCGGCGGGGCTCGGTCACGTGGCAGCGCAACCTCGGCTTTTCGGCCGAGACCGTCGCCGAACGGGCCGCCGCGACGCCGGCGGTGATCCGGCAGTACTACGACGATCCCGAGCACGGCGACGAGCTGGAGCGCCGTCGCTCGGAGACACAGGGCATCGACATCCGCGAGCACCTCCACCCCGACGACCTGGAGGCCACACCATGAATGTCACTTCCACTATGCAATTCCGAAACTGGCGGTCATGTCAGGAAAGGCGGGAAAAGGTTAATAATCCCAGTGGGGTCGGAGAGATTTGAACTCCCGATCGACTGATATCTCCGGTTGCGCCTCGGAACTCCAGAGGGTCATCAAGGCGTCCGGTGATCAGCCGGTCGCTCAGTATATCAGTCTGGAGTGTCGTCCCGGGCGCGGTGCCTCTGGAGTCAGTCGCCATGCCGGACTTGGCCACGACCCCGCGACTCGTCGTTAGACGATTTCCCCTAAAGGGATTTCGATTCACTCCCTGTCGGTCGTTGCCCATTCACAGTCCTGGCACTTCTCCCCGGTCACGAACTCGGTGACGGAGGGCATATACCCGACTTCCAGGACGTCGCCACCGCACTCGGGGCACGTGCGGTCCGCGTCTGCGATCGATTCGGCGTCCATGACGTCGTCGTCCTCGATAAGTTCTGCCAGTTTGACGGCGGTCACCATCCGTCCCTGGACGACCCTATTTTCGGCCATGGAGGATCCAGGCCATCGACACTTCTAAACATTGCCGTCCAGGCAGGATCTCGACTGTGGCAGCTTCTATCCGACGTGCGATGTCATTCTCTGCCGAATACCGTCCGCTACAGCCACGGTGACCGGTCGTCACTGTTCTTCGTGTCAGTTCCAACCGTATTGGGTGCGTCGGACTGATCGCCGCCGTCAGGCAGCGACGCTTCTTCTTCTTCTGGCTCTCCACCAGCGTCGTCGGCCGGAAACAGCAGGTCACGATCCGGGTCGAACGCCAGTAGCCCGGCCATCGCAAGGACGGCAAGCGAGAGCGGGGCATCACTGGGGACGAGGCCGTACACTGACAGCGCGAGCACGCCAAGCGCGACGGCACTGCCGAAGCGGAACCGGTCGAGGTCGACGCTCGCTCGCAGCCATGGACCGGTCAGCGCAACCAGGAGCGCAAACCCGACGCCGACCAGTGCCGCTGCCGTCCCGTTGACGACGAGCCCTGGATCGGTCGCGACGGACAGCTCCGCACCGTTGAGATCGAGACTGGCGACCAGCCCGAACCCGACGATCACAGCCGGCCGTGGGATCACGTCCGCAAGTTGGGAACTGGCCGTCTGGGCGGCGATCGCCAGGATGACCAACCCGGCGAAGCGCTCGAAGATCGCCAGATCGAGCACGCTTGCGATCGTCGGGGCGAGGGCCGCTTCCAGCGCTGCAATGGGTAGCAGGACGACCCCGACGCCAGCGACAGTGAGCGCCTGCTCGCGTGGACTCCCGTCCATGTCGGCGAGGATGACCGCCACCGTGGCACTCCCGCCGAAGACCAGCAACCCGACCTCGAAAATGCCGGAGAAACTCCCGACTGCACCTGCGAGGATGAGTGCCGGAAAGACGCCATCGACCAGCGGGAGACACATCACCGTCGCGAGGAGGCGCCCGTCACCACCGACCCGCCGCTCGATGGCGAGCGCGATCGGATGTTGGGAGCTACTCATCAGCGACGCGGGCCATCTCCCGTGGCCAGTGGGTACCCGGACCGTCTCCGGTATCGTCGCGCGATACCGTGACGGTCGTGCTCCGCCGGCTGACTGGTGCCGTCAGCGCCAAAATTGAACGTTGTCCCCATCGACTTCCATGTATTCGTCACACCGGAGACTGCACGCTGCTCACTGGCGGTCCGCGAACTGATGGGGATGGCGGAAGCCATATGATAAACCACGAAGGATAGAAGTAAAAACGTTGTGTGAGAAGCGCCCGCAAGCGACGTGATGCGTGAGAATAACGCTGATAACTGGCGAATCTTCGAATAATATGCCACCACGTTCTCTAAATGTAAACAGAAGACGGCCAGAGAACTATCACATGTTCCTATATTAATGTTCGATCATTATATATTATCGATCGCCAGCAGTCGGCGTAGTTCCTTGCCAACGTCTGTGGTGGGGTTCAACGCCAACTCGCAACGTTTTTGGGCCGGGCTGAACGACCGATTACATGGCGAAGAACGATCGACCGTTCTCGGCGAAACTTGAGGTACCGGAGGCGCTGACGTTCGACGACGTACTGTTGCGACCCAAGGAGAGTCGCGTCGAGCCTGACGATGCGACGACCGAGACCCGTGTTTCGAAGAACGTCTCGCTGAACGTTCCCGTCCTCTCGGCGGCGATGGACACTGTCACCGAGAGTGACATGGCGATCGCGATGGCTCGTCACGGTGGCCTTGGCGTCATCCACCGGAATATGGACGTCGACCGGATGGTCACCGAGATCGAGCGCGTCAAGCGCGCCGACGAACTCATCATCCGTGACGTTGTCACGGCCGATCCGGACCAGACTGTCCGTGATGTCGACGCGATGATGCAACGACAGGGTGTCAGCGGTGCCCCCGTGGTGGGTGACGACGATGAAGTGCTCGGCATCATCTCGGCGACGGACATCCGACCGTACCTCGAAGTCGGCGATTCCGACGCCGTTCGGGAAGCCATGACTGACGAAGTCATCACGACGGAAGCGGATGTCTCCCCGCGTGAGGCGCTCGAACTCATGTACGAGCACAAGATCGAGCGCGTCCCGATCGTCGACGAGGAGAATCGACTCATCGGGCTCGTGACGATGCAGGGGATCCTCCAGCGACGGGAGTATGATCAGGCCGCCCGAGACGAAAACGGCCGCCTCCGATGTGGCGTCGCCGTCGGTCCCTTCGAGGCGGAGCGGGCCATCGCAGCTGACGACGCTGGTGCTGACGTCATCTTCATCGACTGCGCACACGCACACAACCTCGATGTCGTCGACACCGCTCGCGATATCAAAGCAGAAATCGACGCGGACATCGTCGTCGGAAACATCGGCACCCGGGAAGCCGCCGAGGACCTCGTCGACTTCGCCGACGGACTCAAGGTGGGCATCGGCCCGGGCAGTATCTGTACGACGCGGATCGTCTCCGGGTCGGGGATGCCTCAGCTTTCGGCCGTCGCGGAGGTCGCGGACGTGGCCGCCGATCACAACGTGCCCGTCATCGCAGACGGCGGCATCCGGTACTCCGGCGACGCGATCAAGGCCATCGGGGCCGGCGCGGACGCCGTGATGCTCGGGTCGTACTTCGCGGGCACCGACGAGGCTCCAGGTCGCATCATCACGCGCAACGGCAAGAAGTACAAGCAGTACCGTGGCATGGGCAGCGTCGGCGCGATGAAATCAGGCGGCGGCGAGCGGTATCTCAAGGACGTCGAAGACCAGGAAGAGGAGGACTACGTCCCGGAGGGCGTCGAGGCCGCGACGCCGTACCAGGGACCGGTCGAGAACGAACTCCACCAGATGGTCGGCGGAATGCAGTCCGGCATGGGGTACGTCGGAGCCGAGTCGGTCCCGGAGTTCCAGGAGCGCGCGGAGTTCGTTCGTGTCTCCAGTGCCGGCCAGCAGGAGAACCATCCACACGACGTGCTCATCACCGACGAAGCACCGAACTACAGCCCCGGCGAATGAGGATCGTGCGATAATCACGCACGTCAACTGCTGTTTTTTTCACCCTGTTCTCTGTCGGAGAAATTCAGGAGGCCACACCGCAAGCATTCGATTTATTGGAGATTTCGACCGGCTTTGAGCCCACTCCGAAGGGCCGATCGCGTCCGGCCGATCCCGGTAACCCAGTCGCCAGCGATCGCCAGATCCGAATCGAGGGCCTGCTCGATGAGTTCCTCGTCAGGACTCCGCGTCGGGATCGCATCGCCCCAGCGCTGGTACTCCCACCAGTTCGGATCGACGAGCCGATCATCGCCGATGAGCTCCCTGGCCCGGTGGGTCGCCGCTTCGGAGGCAGCGGCCGGTGACGTCTGTGGGTGAGTCACGACCCAGCTGGGACCGAACTGAACGACGATCACCGTCTCGCCATCCGGGACGTGGCCGGGCTTGTGGCGCTCGTTCGATACCCACGCGACGTCGTAGACGCTCTCCTCGCTGACGAGCCCGAAGTACGGCGTCTCCAGCTCGAAGGCGAAGTGGAGAGCAACCGTATCCATCGTCCGGTAGGGGATCTGGTTGATGGCGATCGCCAGTTCTTCTCGAAGCGACGCGTCCCAGTCGGCGGTTTCGAGCAGCACGGACGCCGATGCCGTCGGGACTGCGAGCACGATGGCGTCGAACTCCCGTTCACCTGCTTCGGTCGTGACGCGCCACCCATCGTCGAGTCGTTCGAGGTGCGTGACGCCGACCCCGTCTTCGAGTGTCGCGCCGCTCGCATTGATCATGCCTCGAACGATCTCATCCAGACCACCGCGGCCCGTCCAGCGCGAGTTCTGAGGCGTATCGCCCGGCGTGATCTCCCCGGCGGCATCGAATCGCCAGACTGGCGGTTCGATCTCGACGAGTTTCTCCCCTGCGGCGTCTTCGATCACTTCTTCGAGATCCGGGTCGGCGACTTCGAGATAGTTCGCACCAAAGTCAAAGACACAGCCGTTCCGTCGTCGACTCGCCATCCGCCCCCCGACGGTGTCCATTTCGTAGACGGTGACGTCAGCGTCCGCTAACGCATAGGCCGCCCCAGCTCCAGCGATGCCGCCACCGACGATCCCAATTTCTTCGCGCATACTCGCCCTTCACTGGGGAGTACCTAAAAGTCGGGCTTGCAGGCAGGTACTGTCCCATTCCGTCCGGAACCTGCTGTTGTGACCATGCAACGCCAGAAGTATGGCTGGAGGTGGATTTGAACCACGCCCACTTCGGTCGCTTCGCTCTCTCGTGGTCTACTTCAAACCACCGTGACCGATATTCGCCGCTCGCGAGTTTGCGAGCGGCAGAAGTATAGCGGGAGGTGGATTTGAACCACCGATCTGCGGGTTATGAGCCCGCCGGAATCTCCTAGCTATCCCATCCCGCTACCTATCTGTACCCTCGGTCGTCAATTAAGGGTTGTGATTCGGATGCCGTCCGTTAATTCCTACCGTGCCTGGCCAGCCAGTTCGACGGAGCCATTCCGTCGGATACCCGCCAGTTAGCTGATCGGCCCTCGAACTGACGCCAACCCTGCTGTCGACTGGGCGAATCCACGACGAGACTGCCGGTTTCGGGCGTCAGCGGACGATGACACAAGACCTTTGAGGGGGTTGTCCGTTCCCCTGGATGATGGAGTTCGGACTCGTCGCACTGTGGCTGGGGCTGTACCTCCTGTTGCTGTTTGTCGGTCTGACGATCTCGCGTCGAATACTGCCCGGGCTGGCAGACGAAGGAGCCGGGATCGCCATCCCACTCACGCTGACCATCGTCTGGGTGGTCACTTTCCTGGTTGGCCACGCCTCGATCGTCCTCGGGCTCTGGGCGGGGCTGCTCGTGCTTGGACTCGTCGCAGGTGCCGCCCGGTACCGACAGGGGGGCGTGGACACCCGGATCTACCTGGAGACGGCTGCAGTGTTTTCGATCGCGTTCTGCTTCGTCGTGGCGATCAGGGCTGTCGACCCGGCCGTCCACGCTATCGCCGGTGAGAAATTTCTTGACTTCGGGCTGCTCCAGACGTTGCTGCGGGCCGAAAGCCTGCCCCCCGAGGACATGTGGTTCGCCGGCGAACCCGTCCAGTACTACTACGGCGGCCACCTCCTCGCGTCGCTGCTTGCCCGCATGACGGACACTGCCGGTCGGTTCGCCTACAATCTCAACGTCGCCGGTTTTTACGCCATGTTCGTCACGGCTGCCTACGGCCTCGCGAAGAACGTCGCTGCCGATCGCGATCTTCCGGCCCGCCTCGCCGGTGTGTTCGCGGCCGTCTTCGTCGGGTTCGCGAGCAACCTCGTCTCGGCGGTCCACGTGATCGTTCTGATGCTCCCCGACGACGTCGCAACGCAACTCGCGGCGGCCGCCGGTCACGAACTCGACGGGCTAGGGACCGGATTCGCAAACTTCAACTACTGGACGGCGAGCCGCGTCATTTCGGGGACGATCAACGAGTTCCCGCTGTTCGCGTGGCTCAACGGCGACCTCCATCCTCACATGTTGAGTCCGGCGTTCCTGTTGCTCGCGGCGACGCTCCTCTATGGCTATTACCGAACGCCAGCCAGCCACCGCGCTCGGCGGATCGCGCTGCTTGTCGCCCTCGGTCCGATCGCGGCGCAACTCGCCGCCAGCAACACCTGGTCGTTCCCCTCGATCGGTGGACTCACGGTCCTGACCGTCGCACTGGCACCGGCGAGTCCGGTGACCCTCCTGCCGTCGTCAGTCCAGGCCCGCCTCGACGCTCGGAGCCGGATGCGACGGGAAGTGTGGCGACACGCTCTCGCCGGGGTCCTGGGAATATCGGTTCTCCTGCTCGGCGGGCTCCTGTCGCTGCCGTTCTGGCTGCAATCCGTGAGTAGCCAACAGCACCTGGCACTGTTCCCGGAGCGGAGTGGACTCGGCCCACTCCTGCTGGTTCACGGGGCCTTCCTGGCGGCGTTCGTCTGCTACTACGTCCGATACACGCGTCCGCACGGGACACGACGAATCCGGAGATTGCTGTTGGTGGGTGTGATCGGTCTCTGTGCCGTTTTGGCACCGTTCGATCTGTCCGCAATCGCTCTGTTCGGGCCACTGATCCTGTTGGGCTGGTTCCTCCGTCGCGTCGAGGCGTACGAGGAGGTACCGACACCGGGATACGAGACCGTCTTGATCGTGGCCGGGGCTGGGCTCGTGGTGCTCGTCGAGTTCGTCTACGTGAGTGAACAGGCCGGTCCGGGACGGATGAACACCGTGTTCAAGTTCTACGCGCAGGTGTGGGCGCTCTGGTCGGTTGCCATCGGTGTCGTCCTCGTCGAACTCCTTGCTGATCGGCGTCCATCCCTCGGTCTCTCCAGTGACGACTGGCACCGTGGGCTTCGGGTCCTCGTTGCCGTGTTGCTGGTCTCGACATCGATCTACGGTGCGTTGGCCCTCTCCCAGCACTTCTCGGGATCGTCGGGGACAGCACCACCGGACGAACCGACGCTCGACGCGCTTGCGTTTCTCGAGACACACCATCCGAACGAAGCTCCGGCGATCCACTGGCTGAACGACAACGTCGACGGGCAACCCACCCTGCTGTCCCGACCAACAACCGGGTCGCTGAGTGGGTATTGTACCGCCGACCGGGACCTCCCGAACGGCGTCACGCCGTGGGATTGGGACGTCTACCACTGGGGCAACGCCCCGTCGACGATGACCGGGATTCCGACGGTCGCCGGCTGGAGTCACGAGGTCGGCTATCGCGACGCCTCGGTGTACTGTGACCGCGTCCAGGACACCATCCAGCTGTTCACTGGTGACCCCACAAATCAGCGCCAACTGCTCGCCCGATACGATGTCACGTACGTCTACGTCGGCCCGCTCGAACGGGGGGCCTTCCCGGAGATAACGATCCAGGAACTCGACGTCGTGACGGTCGAAAAGCAGTGGGACGACGTGACGATCTACCGCGTCAACCAGTCGATGCTCGGCTCGAACTATCTCAGGCCGACTCGACGACAGTAATCGCGTCGGCGTCCGCAGAGAGTGTCTCCATGTGCATCGGGATGTAGTTCCGGAGCTCGAAGGTCTCGCGTTCGTCCTCGCTGCCGACCGTACACCACAGCTGGGGTTCGGCCGGGCCATGCCAGTCGCCCTGTTTATTGATCCCGAAGCAGACGTATTCCTCGCCATCGTGCTCGATCACGGCGTCCTTGCGGATGCCGGGGTCGCCGTGGATGATGAGACGCTTCATGTACACCCGAGTTCGACCATTCCGGCATTAAGCGCTTCGGAGCCTGCAGTCTGGGTTCGGGAATAGGGCCGTCACCGGGTCGTGAGAGTCGCTCACGTTCCACAGACGGCGCTCGTGTGGAACCAAACGGGTTTTAAGCCGGGCTGTCTAACCCTCCGGCAAGGTAGATATCCATGCAGATGCCACGCCGATTTAACACCTACTGTCCGAACTGCAACGAGCACCACGAGCACGAAGTCGAGCGGGTCCGACAGGGTCGCTCCACCGGCATGACGAAAGTCAACGGCCGCCAGCGCGAGCGCCAGTCCGGGATCGGGAACGACGGCAAGTTCTCGAAGGTCCCCGGTGGCGACAAGCCGACGAAGAAGACCAACCTCACGTACCGTTGCTCGGAATGTGGCAACGCTCACCTCCGCGAGGGATGGCGCGCCGGCCGGATCGAGTTCCAGGAATAACGATGACAGGAAACTTCTACAGCGTTCGATGTCCGGACTGTGAGAACGAACAGGTCGTCTTCGGCAAGGCGGCGAGTGACGTCGTCTGTGCCGTCTGCGGGAACACGCTCGTTCGTCCGACCGGTGGGAAGGCCACCATCGAGGGCGAGGTACTCGAGACGGTCGAGCAACGATGAAGTTCAGTGGCTGGCCCGAACCCGGCGAACTCGTCGTCGGACGCGTCGACGAGATCGAGGACTTCGGCGTGTTCGTCGACCTCCTGGAGTACGAGGACAAGCGCGGGCTGGCCCACATCAGCGAGGTCGCCTCCGGGTGGATCAAGAACGTCCGCGACCACGTCAACGAGGGCCAGACCGTCGTCGCGAAGGTGCTCGACGTCGATAAGGACGCCCAGCAGATCGATCTCTCGATCAAGGACGTCAACGACCACCAGCGTAAGGACACCATCCAGGAGTGGAAAAACGAGCAGAAGGCCGACAACTGGATGACCATCGCCTTCGGCGAGGACCTCGAAGACGACCGCTACGCCGACATCGCCGAGGAACTAATCGCCGGGTTCGGGTCGATGTACGATGGTTTTGAGCAGGCGGCCATCCACGGCACGGAACCGCTCGAAGAGACAGACCTCGCTGAGGACGAGGTTGACGCGATCGTCGAGGCGGCACGCGAGAACGTCTCCGTCCCGTACGTCAACGTCACGGGCTACGTCGATCTGACGTGCCCCGAGAGTGACGGCGTTGATGCAATCAAGGAAGCGATGCAGGCTGCCGAGGGCAACGGTGAAGTACCGGAGGAGATCGAACTCGACGTCACCTACGTCGGGGCTCCCGAATACCGGATCGAAGTCCAGGCTCCGGATTACAAGACGGCCGAGTCCCAACTCGAGGCGAGTGCCGACCGCGCCACGGCGGCCATCGAAGAACGCGGTGGCTCCGCCGAGTACCACCGTGAGCGGACCACCGAAGAGGAATGAAGTCCGACATCCGGGTGTGTTCGGCGTGGCGCGAAGCACACGACCGCCCGGTGTACACGCTCGGTGACGCCTGTCCTGACTGTGGAGCGTCGGCCAAAAACGCCGTTCCAGCCCCGTTTTCTCCAGAAGACCCGAACGGCGAGTATCGACGCGCTCTTAAACGACGACACCGGCAGTAGGCGGTATGGACGAATACGAGACCGAAGTTCTTGCTGACGTCGACCTCGAGGAGCCGGTTCTGGTTGAGGGATTGCCGGGCGTCGGTCACGTCGGGAAACTGGCCGCCGAGCACTTACTCGAAGAACTCGACAGCACGCCGGTCCGGCGTGTCTACTCCCAGCACTTTCCGCCGCAGGTCAGCGTCGAGGATGGCATCGAACTCGCCAGTGCAACCTTCCACGCAGTCACCCCCGAGGACGGCCAGGATATGCTCGTTCTCTCGGGCGACCACCAGGCCCAGGACAACGTCGGTCACTACGGCCTCGTCGAGACCTTCCTCGACGTCGCTGCGGACTTCGACGTCGAACGCATCGTCGCGTTGGGCGGGGTTCCGACGGGCGAACTCATCGAGGAGTACGACGTCATCGGTGCGGTCACGACCGAGGATCTGGAGACGGAACTCGAGGATGCCGGTGTCGACTTCCGCGAGAACGAGCCAGCCGGGGGCATCGTCGGGGTCTCGGGCCTGCTGCTCGGGATGGGCCAGCGCCGCGAGTGGCCGGCAGCCTGTCTGATGGGCGAGACCTCGGGCTACCTCGTCGATCCCAAGAGCGCCCAGGCGGTCCTCGAAATCCTGCAGGACCTCCTCGGCTTCGAGGTCGACTATGCCTCCCTGGAAGAGCGTGCCGACGACATGGAGGAAGTCGTCCGCAAGATTCAGGAGATGGAGCAAGGTGCACCCAGCAGTCCCGACGAGGATCTCCGATATATCGGCTGAACGAACGGCTTTTTCGCCCTTCAGATCCCGCGGCTCATCAACTGACTGCGGAGGATGTCACTCTCGGCAGCGACGGCGAGCGGATCGACGACGAGTACGGACGCACCCGTTTCGATCTCCCCGCGCTCGGCAAGTTCAGAAGTCCCAGCCAGCGCGACACCGCCGGTCGCACTGACCTCGACACCGGTCGCCGCGTTGGCGTCGACAGCAGCGGCGAGAGTATCGTCGTCCGTCACGGCCACTGCACCGCCGCCGCTGGCCGCGAGTGCGTCGAGGGCGCGCGATCCGACGGCCGGGTCGGGGATTTCTAGGGGACCGATCACGCTGTCCGGTGTCTCCCAGGTCTCGACCTCCCCGCCGTTCTGGTAAGCGGTGACGATCGGCGCACATCCCGCCGGCTGAGCGGCGTACAGCTGCGGAACTGAGCCGACTCGACCGGCCGCCTCGAGCGCTTGCAGCCCGGCGAAGAAGCCGGCGAGGCGAGTCCCGTGGCCGACCGGCAGGACGACGGCGTCTGGCGACGATCCCTCCTGTTCGAAGAGGTCCCACGCGAGCGTCGCCATGCCGAGTTGCCGGAACGGTGAGTCCGGGCCGACTGGGAAGCTATCGGTGTCCGCATCGTCGTATGCGCCCACCGCGTCGCGGTACCGCCCTTCGACGACCGAGAGTTCGCCGCCGTGGACGTTGGTCATCGCTTTCTCTACGAACGGCGTTCGGGAGGGTATGTACGCAAGCGATTCGAGGCCGGCCCGGCCGGCGTAGGCGGCCGCCGACCGTGCGCCGTTGCCCGTCGAGGGCAGGACGACGCCCTCGGCGCCACGCTCGGCGGCGGCCGAGACGGCCACGGCCAACTCTCGATCCGCGGCACTGCCGGTGGGATTGCGTCCCTCGTCGGCGATTCGGACGCTATTGACGCCGATCTCCCCCGCCAGTGATGGCGCGTCGATGACGGCCGTTCCGCCCGCACCGAGCGAGACGAGATCCGCATCCGAGTCGAAACCCAGCGCCGTGGCGAAACGGTCGATTCCGGTTGCGTTGTCCGTTTCAGCCGCAACCACGTCTGTGAGTGCATCGGCGTCGAACACCGGTGTGACAGGGTCGCCACACTCGGGGCAAGTCGTCTCGACGTCCTCCGGGGCGAGGGTCGTCCCGCACGTCTGGCAATCGAAGCCGTCGAATCCGCCGTCGGTGTGCATACCACGCCGTCAGTCCGCCCCGCTAAAGTGTGGTCCGGTCACGGAGAACGTCCGCTCCCGACTGGCCCATCGCCCACAGCCGACCGGGAGGTTTTGGCCATCCCCGCCGTAGGCGACGACATGACTGACGTGATCGTGGCTGGCGGCGGCCTCGCTGGCCTCGTTGCCGCACGCCACCTCGCCGAAGACGGACTGGACGTGACCGCCTTCGAGGCAGATTCGAGCGTTGGCGGTCGAGTCCACACCCACAAAGACGACGGATTTACCTACGATCGGGGGTTCCAGGTCGTCTTCGACAGCTATCCGGCAGTCAAGCGCGAACTCGACGTGGCCGCGCTCGACCTGCGGCGATTCGCACCGGGCGCGACGCTCGCACGGCCGGGCGAACGGAGCGTCATCGCTGACCCGCTTCGGGACCCACGGACCGTGACCCAAACGCTGTTCAACCGCGAGATCCCCTTCGGCGACAAGCTTCGCGTCCTCAAACTCCGTCAGGAACTCGCTGGGCGTGATGAAGGCGACATCTTCGACCCGACGCGGCCGGATCGGACTATCGAGGCGGCGCTGGCCGACCGTGGGTTCTCCCAAGCTTTCGGCGAGCGGTTCGTCGCGCCGTTCTACGGCGGGATCACGCTGGATCGCACGCTGTCGACGGATGCCCGGATCTTCGAGTACACGTTTGCCAGACTGATCGAGGGGTCGGCGGCGGTCCCGGCTGACGGGATGGCGGCGATTCCGAAGCAACTGGCCCGTCGTGCCCGCGACGCCGGCGCACGGATCGAAACGGGGGTGACGGTCGAGTCGATCGGCGCGGGTGCTGGTGAGACCGGCGAAACGGGAGACAGCGTGAGGGTGACCGTCGACGGCGAGACCATCACGGCGGCCGGCGCGGTCGTGGCGACCGACCCGAAGACGGCCGGCGAGCTCACGGGCGTCGAGACGCCGACCGACTATCGGGGGTGTGCCACTGTCTACGCGTCGTTTCCCTCCGAAACGCAACTCGATACGGGCAAACGCCTCCTGTTGAACGTCGCGGACGACCGGCCCAATCAGGTTGCGCCCATGTCGGCAGTGGCTCCCGAGTACGCACCGGACGGCCAGCAGTTGCTCGCCGCGACGTTCCTGGGTGTGCCGGATGCTGACGACGAAACGCTGTTTGAAGAGACGAGAGATACCCTCTCACAGTGGTATCCCGAGCGGTCGTTCGCGGCGCTCGAACACCGCCGGACGGAACGGGTCCCCTTCGCACAGATCGACCAGCCGCCAGGGTTCCAGTCGGGGCTGCCCGATCCGGACAACCCGGACGGCCCCGTTGTCCTGGCCGGCGATTACACTCGCTGGAGTTCGATACAGAGTGCTCTCCAGAGCGGTCGAATCGCCGCTGAGACACTCCTAGACGGGCCGGGACTCCCCTGACTGCCCGGCCGACTCAGTGACCGCCGGCGTGATCTGTCGGCTCTTCGGCGAGCGCTTTCGGGACGAGCCACCGGGTCAACACAAGCAACACACCGAGAGCAAGCAGGCTCACCAGCAGTAGGATGACGGCAGCTTCCATAGTAACGGGTTCGACGCCCCTGAACAAAACACTGGTGGGTACTGGGGGCAGTCGGTACTGGGTGACGAGGTCTTCACAGCATCTCCCGAAGCGAGCCAAGCGGCGGGAACTCCAGGGTTTCAGCGGCTTTCTCGTCACGGACGATCGGCCGGAACGCGCCCGCGTTCCGGATGAACGGCGAGTGAAAGTCGGCGGCACGCATCTGGTTTATCCGGACGCCGGCGACGAGTTCGTTGAACGACGGTAACACGACGACGTCACTCCCGCGGTAGGCGTCGACGCCATGGAGATAACACGGCCGCCTTTGGCCCTCGATCTCGATGGCCGGGTGATCGTGGCCGATCAGGTACCGGTCAGCCGATCGTTCGGGCGGGTCGTCACCGTGGAGGACGACGGTCTCGCCGTCGGCGAGGGCGTAGCTGTCGGGTGTCGGCCCGTCCCAGACAGCATCGAGCAGCACGTCGTGATTCCCGGGCGTGATGATCAGCTCTGCGCCGTGTTCGGCGACGGACTCCCGGAGGTCCGCAAACGCATTCGCGACGCCCGGCGGAAGCGAATCGAAGGAGTGCAACGCGTCGCCGGCGATCACGACTTCCGCGGGATCGTGTGCCTCCAGCAGGGTCCCGATTCGATCACACATGGACGCGTCCGAACCGAGCGATAGCTCGACGTTCGAGGATCGTTCCCGGCCGAAATGCAGATCCGCGACGACGAGCGTCTCGCCGACGATCACGGCCCGGTCCCGAAACGTCGGTTCCATCACTACGCCATCGGCGACCCACGGGCGTAAGGGTGTCGTCGGGATTCGACCGAGCCGAAACGGGAATCGCTCGGGGACGCAACTCCGGGGTTTTTTACCCAGCGCTCCCAGGGTTCGGACATGATCGACGTCCTCGACAACAAGCGGACGGCGACCCGCTTTCGGATCCTCGTCGAGATCGCCGAACGCCAGCCTGCGGTAAGCCAGGGCGAGATCGCCGACGCCGTCGGCGTGACGAGTCAGGCGGTCAGCGAGTACATTCGCGAACTAGTCGAGGACGGCTTCGTCGAGAAAGAGGGGCGCTCGCGCTATCGGGTTACCAACGAGGGCGTCGACTGGCTGTTCGGCGCGGCGACGGACGTCCGGCGCTTCGCCGACCACGTGACCGATGACGTCCTCGGGAGCGTTCAGGAGGACGCCGCGATCGCCCTCAAGCCCGTCAACGAAGGCCAGACCGTTACGCTCTCGATCGCCGATGGCCTCCTCCAGGCGCGGCCGGGCGACGGCGAGGCGACTGGTGTGGCAACGACGGACGCCGAGGCGGGCGAGGTCGTGGGCGTCACTGGGTTCGAGGGCGTCATCGATCTCGAACCGGGGGAGGTTACAATTTTTCAGGTGCCCCCGATTCGATCCGATGAAGACCAACCGCTTGATCGGATTACAGACGCGGTCGAGGGGGCCGACCTCGTGACGGCGGCGGGTGTCGAGGCCGTCGGCGCGCTTCGTCGGATCGACCACGAACCGGCGACACACTTCGGGGCCGGGGAGGTCGCCGCCGACGCAGCGAGTCGCGGCCTCGATGTCGTCGTCGTCGCCACGACTGACGCGGTCGGGCGGGTAACCGATGCCCTCCGTGACAGCGACGTTTCCTACTCGGTCACATAGCTGGTTCCAAAGCCTTGAGAGGCGTCGAACCGATGGCTGTGGTATGAGTGATATTGAAGCTGCTGTCGACGAATTCCTCGACGAGTACGACGCCGCCAGGGAGGACTACGACCGCGGGTACACTGACGCTGATGCCACGCTCAGACTGATCGAATCGCACGTCGAGGAGTTACGCGACACTGTCGAGTGACGCCCGAGACATCGCGCGACGCCGTCGAGTGACGCCGGTCGCGAGATACTCGCGACGCGAACCAGTCGGAATGTGGCGCGTGATACCACGGAAACCGGCGTGAGTGCCGGAAACGCCGTCGTTTTACGGACTGATCCGCTATCGGCTTTCAATGAGTCAGGAGAGCGAGCGTTCCCCCGGCGATCTGACTGCGACGGGAATGGCGCTCAGACACGACCGCGAGTGGGACTACGAACTCGACCGGATCAGCGAGGCCGTCGAGGAGCGAAACGCCAACAGCGTCGGCTTGCAGTTCCCCGAGGGACTCAAGCGCCGCGGCCCCGCCGTGGCCGACGACCTCCGGCGGACCCTCCCGGATGACGTGACGGTCATGCTCTCGGGCGAACCCTGCTACGGGGCCTGTGATCTGGACACCGAACTGATGCGCCACAGTGAGGTGTTCGTCCACTTCGGGCACAGCCCGATGAACGAATCCGAGCAGATCATCTACGTACCCCTGTTCTCGAACGTCGACGTCTTCCCGATCATGGAGGAGTCCCTCGCGGAGTTCGAGGACCCCGAGGAAGACGAGGACATCGGGCTGGTCACGACGGCCCAGCACATGAACAAGTTCGAGGAGATGCGGGAATTCCTCGAAGAACGGGGCTATACGGTCCACACCCGGCGTGGCGACGAGCGACTGACCCACGAGGGCCAGGTGCTTGGCTGTAACTACGCCTCGGCTGACGTCGAGGCCGACCAGATGCTCTACGTCGGCGGCGGGAAGTTCCACCCGCTGGGGCTCGCGATGGACCAGCCCGAGAAACGCGTCGTCATCGCCGACCCCGTCAACAACGTGGTCGACATCGCGGACGCCGACGCGTTGATCAAACAGCGTTACGGCGCGATCCATCGCGCCATGGACGCCGAGACGTGGGGGATCATCTACTCGACGAAGATCGGCCAAGGCCGCCTCGAACGTGCTCGCCAAATCGTCGAGGACAACGACGACGCCTACCTGTTGACGATGAACAACGTCACGCCCCAGAAGCTCACTAATTTCGGGCTGGACGCCTACGTCAACACTGCTTGCCCGCGGATCACGACCGACGACGGCCCCCAGTTCAAACAGCCCATGCTGACGCCCGGCGAGTACGAGATCGCGATGGGCGAGAAACCGATGGACTCGCTCAGCTTCGACACGTTCCACGGCACCTGGTGAGCCGGTCGGCGAGACGCTGCAGTCCTCTTCTCTGCGTGACCGGAGACACGTCGTGGAGTACTTCACGGGCCCGCCCGAACCAGGCCCATGAAACGAACGCTCGAAGAACACGCCGCCCGGTTCGACGAGCAGGCCGACTCCTACGACGACGGCAACTCCCCCGAGTACCGGGCGTGTGCTAATCTGGTGATCGAACACGCCGATCCCGACGATGGCGATACCGTGCTCGACTTGGGGACGGGCACCGGCGCGATTGCCCTCGCACTGGCTCCAGCGGCCGGCCGCGTTATCGGCCGCGATATCAGCGAGGGAATGCGCGAGCGGGCCCGACAGAAGGCCGCCGATCGCGGTTTGGAAAACACCGAGTTCGGTGAGGGTCGCTTTCGCGAGCCCAACCTGCCCGACGACGCCGACGTGGATGTCGTCGTCTCGAACTTCGCCCTGCACCACCTCAGCGACGCAGAGAAACGCGAGGCGATCGAGACCATCGCCGGTCTGGACCCGGCGCGGTTCGTTCTTGGCGACGTGATGTTCTTCGGGACGCCGGACCCCGACGAGCCGTTTTACTCGCCGGATGTCGACGATCCCGCGACCGTCGGGACGCTGGTCGACGCGTTCACTGATGTCGGGTTCGCCCTCACGGTTGTCGAGCGCGTCCACGACCAGGTCGGCGTGCTGGTCGGCGAGCGAGTGCCAACGGGGACAACTGGCGAGGGCGGCCAATGAAGCACCTCCCGAAGCACTTCCGGCAGCGCTGGCGATATCTCGCAGTCGAACTCGAAACCTGGCCGGACGCCGACTTCGACCGCGGGGATTTCCAGCGCCACCTCTGGTTTGCGGCCCAGAACCTGCTCGGAGATGTCGGCTCTGCGGCGGTCGATCTTTCGGTCGTCCGCTTCGAGCGAGTGGGGCCAACCGGCACAGCGATCATCCGAACACGCCGGGGGGAGGTCTCCCAAGCGCGGGCAGTTCTCGCCACGCTCGAATCCGTCGACGCCGACCCAGTCGGCCTCCGTGTCCGAGGCGTCAGTGGCACCGTGCGTGCGTGTGAGGAAAAGTATTTAGGAGGGCGTCCGGAATCCACCGAGCACGACGACGTCGCCTTTGCGGGAACCGATCGACCTGCAGTGATCCGGGCTGGCCGGGTAGATGTACACGTCGACGACGGCTTCATCGGGGCGACGCAACGCGACCTCTCATAACGATGCAAGGACAAAATCAACAGCAGGCCTACGATCGTGGTATCACCATCTTCTCACCCGACGGCCGACTCTATCAGGTCGAGTACGCCCGGGAAGCGGTCAAACGCGGGACAGCGAGCATCGGCGTTCGAACCGCCGATGGCGTCGTCCTCGCGGTGGACAAGCGGATCCGCTCGCCGCTGATGGAGCGCGACTCCGTCGAGAAGATTCACAAGGCCGACGACCACATCGGCATCGCCAGCGCCGGCCATGTCGCCGACGCACGCCAACTCATTGATTTTTCGCGCCGGCAGGCACAGATCAATCGCCTCCGATACGACGAGGCGATCGGCGTCGAGACGCTCACGAAGCAGGTCACCGATCACGTCCAGCAGTACACCCAGATCGGCGGCGCGCGCCCGTTCGGCGTCGCGCTGATGATCGCCGGCGTCAGCGACGGCGAGCCGTCTCTCTACGAGACCGATCCCTCGGGGACGCCCTACGAGTGGAAGGCACTCGCCATCGGTGCCGACCGAGGGGACATTCGGGAGTATCTCGAAGCCAACTACGACGAGGAGATGGGTCTGGAGGACGGCATCGGCCTGGCACTCGAAGCACTGGCGTCAGTCGAGGACGGTGGACTGACGCCCGAGGGTGTCGGCATCGCGACGATCTCCGTCGAGGACCCACAGTTTCACAAGTTCACCGACGCCGAAGCCGACGAATATCTCGCCGATCTGGACCTGCTCGCCACAGATGATCCGGATGACTCGACAGCAGACGACGATGCCGACACGATGGAAGATGAGGACTCATCTGGCGAAACAGCAGACGACACTGGCGACGGTTCGGCTGACGAATGATCCGGTGACAGGGTTCGAATCCACGCGATACCGCGATCACCCGCCGAGCCACGACGTGGTGGGCCAACGCGGGGCTTCTCGAATTGCGGGATTCACATGCTGCTGTCGTCTCGGACGACGACCAGGTCGAACGGCGTGTCAGCCGGCTCGTCGTCCGGCGTGAGGTAGCCCGCCGCGACGGCCGTATAGACCCCACCGCCCTCCAGACTGACGTCGAAGTCGGCAGCAACATCGCCATCGTTTCCGTCCGTGTCGCCACGGATCTCGACGGTGTAGTCACCGGCTCCGACAGTCGTGTAGCCAGATCCTCCGAAGGGAACGCCGTCGAACAGCACGACATCGCCGCCAGCGGCTGTCACGTCGACGGCGGGTGCGTCCGGGGAGGCATGAACGACCCTGAGGCGCGCCTCGTCGTCAGCAACGTCGGAGTTGTCGTCCTCGAGGACGAGTGGCGCGAACGGCTCGTCGGCGTCGTCGCCGATTTCGCCCGTCGCGGCGACAGTATAGTCAGTGTCCTCGGCGACGGTGATCGCCCCCGAGAAGACCTCGGTATCGGGGGAGCCAGCGGGCGTGATCGTCACGTCGTGTTCCTGGGCGGGGACCGACAGGTACGTGCTGACTGCCCCGAAGGGCACGTCCCCAAGTGCGACGTCGCCGTTGAGGTAGACGTCGACGTTTGGCGCGTTCGGGGACATGTGTGCGACGCGGAGTCGTCCCTCGGCTGGCTCGGGTTCCGGGGCGGCTCCCCGACCACTGGGCGTGGTGACGAGAAGGTTGAAAGGCGTCGCGGCTGGCTCGTCGTCGGGGGTGAGATAGCCCCCCGCGAAGGCCGTGTAGCTCTGTCCGCCTTCGAGCGTGACGTCGAATTCAGCAGCGATGTCGCCGTCATTCCCGTCAGTATCGCCACGGATTTCGACGGTGTACTCGCCGGCATCGACGGTCGTGGTTCCGGCTGCGCCGAACGGGACACCGTCAAACAGCACGACGTCACCGTCGCCAGCAGTCACGTCGACGGTGGGTGCGTCCGGGGACGCGTGAACGACCGTGAGACGAGCCTTGTCGTCGGCAACGTCGGACGTGTCGTCCTCCATGACGAGTGGCGTGAACGGCTCGTCGGCACCGTCGCCGACTTCACCCGTGGCGGCGACGGTGTAGGCGGTGTTGGCCGCGACGGTTACAGACCCGTTGAAGACTTCGGTGTCCGGTGAGCCAGCGGGCGTGATCGTCACCGTATGCTCTGTAGCAGGCACAGAGAGATACTGGCTGACCGCCCCAAAGGGAACATCTTCGAGTGCGACGTCGTCGTTGAGGTAGATGTCGACGTTGGGCGCGTTCGGCGACATATGTGCGACGCGAAGTTGCCCGTCGCCCGGCTCGGGTTCAGGGGCGGCACCGCGGCCACTGGGTGTGGTCACGAGGAGGTCGAAGGGCGTCATTGCGGGTTCGTCGTCCGGAGTGAGATAGCCCGCTGCGAACGCGGTGTACGTTTCGCCGCCTTCGAGCGTGACGTCGAAGTCGGCAGCGACATCGCCATCGTTTTCGTCCGTATCGCCACGGATCTCGACGGTGTACTCGCCAGCGCCGACGGTCGTGTATCCGGACCCACCGAAGGACACACCGTCGAACAGCACGACGTCACCGCCCGCAGCGGTTACGTCGACTGCGGGGGCGTCCGGCGACGCATGCACGACTCTGAGTCGTGCTTCGTCATCGCCGACTTCAGACGTATCGTCCTCCAGTACGAGCGGTGCGAACGGTTCGTCGGCGTCGTCGCCGACCTCGCCCGTCGCGGCGACAGTATAGTCCGTCTCGGCTGCGACGGTCACGGAGCCGCTGAACACTTCCGTGTCCGGCGAGCCCGCCGGCGTGATCGTGACTGTATGATCCTGGGCGGGGACCGAGAGGTACTGGCTGACTGCGCCGAACGGGACATCCTCGAGGACGGCTTCCCCGTTGAGGTAGATGTCGACGTTCGGCGCGTTCGGCGACATGTGGGCGACACGGAGTCGTCCCTCCCCCGGATCGGACGCCGTCATGTCCGGATCGGATTCGGTCATCCCCGAATCCGTCTCCGTTGGCTCGGGGCCGGCATCGGTCATTGCGTCGTCCATCGTCGTCTCGTCGTCCCCGTCGCTACAACCGGCGAGACCGACCGTCGTTGCCGCGCCCATGCTCAACAGGAGTCGTCGTCGTGTCTGCGTTCGATCCGTCATGTGCGTCTCTGTCTGAGACTGACAGTACATTAACAATTTTCGTGATTTAGGCTCAATTTCGTCGAGAATCTCTCGAAATTCCGTTCGGTGGAGCCTCTCTGTGCCGAATTACTTTCGGGAGATTTGAGTCCAAGTTACCAAAATCCCTATTTCGCTGGTTCGGGTACATCGAGTAATGAGGACAACGCACCGTCGGGCAACCACCGCCCTCTCAGGCGGAACCGCTCTGTGTTACCGCAATGTCGGGCGATCTGTGGGTGTGCGACCGGTGGATTATTCTATCGTGGCGTCGAACCAACGGGCGTATGGAGGCGGTGCTCTGGCAGACGCTCGCAGGGACGCGCGGCGGCCCGAACAGAGTCCGTATCCTCAGCGCGCTCGACGACCGGCCACGGAACGCAAACCGCCTCGCCGACGATCTCGACCTGGCCTACAACACGATCAGGCATCATCTCGACGTCCTGGAGGACAACGATATCGTCACGAGTGCCGACGAGAGCTATGGGACGGTTTATCTGCCGAGCGAGCGAGCGCGACGACACTGGGAGACGATCGAGGACATCATTTCGCAGGTGGAACAATGAACCAACGACAGAGACACGGGAGCATGGCATGGCGACCGGGCGGAGGTGACAGATGACGCTCGTACTCGACGTCGCACGGCTGGCAGCGGTGACAAACATCATCCTGTTGAGCGCGCTGATCGCCGTGTGGGGCCAACTGTACCGCGAGATCAGATCCACGTTTACGCTCGGGTCGATCGTCTTCGCCGTGTTCTTGCTCGCCGAAAACGTTCTGGCGCTGTGGTATTACTTCAATCCGACGCCGGGATTGCCACCGTTCGCCGTCGAGATCATGATGGTCCTTCAGGTGCTGGAAGCCCTCGCCATCGCGACGCTGCTGTATATCACCTGGCAGTAAGTTCGAGCGGTCGGCGTCTCTCAGCCGGCAGTGCGTTCGGAAACACCTTTTACCCGTCCCGAACAGGAGTAAGATATGATATCCCTTGACGAGGCTGTGACGGCCCGTCTGGAAACCCACGGCGAGCGCTTCGAGGTACTGGTCGATCCCGACGCGGCCCTGTCGATGAAGCGTGACGACTTCGACGGTGATCTCGAGGACGTCATCGCCGCCGAGGACGTCTTCGAGAACGCCTCGCGCGGTGACCGCCCGCCGGAGAACGCCCTCGAAGAGGTTTTCGGGACGACCGAACCCTTAGAGATCATTCCAGAGGTCATCCAGGACGGGGAGATCCAGATCACCGCCGACCAGCGCCGGGAGATGCAGGAGCGCAAACACCGCGAACTCGTCCAGCGCATCACCCGGAATGCGGTCAATCCCCAGATGGACGACGCGCCCCATCCCCCGGACCGGATCGAGTCGGCCCTGGAGGAAGCTGGATTCCAGATCGATCCAATGGAACCCGTCGAAACCCAGGTCGACGATGCACTCGATGCACTCAGACCGGTGATCCCGATCCGGTTCGACGAGGTGACTGTCGCCGTGCAGCTGCCCCCTGATTACGCGGGGAGCGGGCAGGCGAAGATCCGGGAGTTCGGCGATCTTGAGAGCGAGGAATGGCAAAGCGACGGCTCCTGGGTCGGCGTGTTGACGTTCCCAGCCGGACTCCAAAACGACTTTTTCGAACTCGCAAACGAGGTTTCCAGTGGTGAAGCCGAAACTCGCATCATCAAGGACGAAGACGACATCAAAACCCGGTAGCTATCTCTCGATTCGAGTTTCTGGCTTGCTCGATTCGATACCACCGCCCTCGAAAACGACAGAGAGATGAATTCCATCTTCCTCGATCGATATCGACGGTCCGAGTACACCGGGAGCAACCGGTGTCTGCCGTGTACGCTGGTCAACACTATCATCGCGGTCGTGATCGCCAATACGGCGTTCATCTGTCTGCTGCGTCTAAACTACCGTCCGGCTCACGCAGTCATCGCCGCGGTTGCGATGCTCGGGATTGCAGCCATCCAGATCTGGCTTCGGGGTTATCTGGTTCCGTGGACGCCGCGGCTCACGAGACGGTACTTTCCCCCGTGGGTACTCCGTGCGTTCGGCAAAGAGCCGTTTGTGATCGACGGCGGGCGCGCCGAAAGTGATCTCGATGTCGAACACCACCTCGAGGCGGCGAACGCGGTTACATCCGCGGACACCGCTCCGAACATCGAACTCACGGACAGTTTCGCGGAGGCGTGGCGAAGCGCGATCGAAGATATCGCCTCCGTTGATTCGGCTGTTCGGGCCGTCTTTGACGTCGACGGCCAGGTACAGGTGGATGAGACTGACCGCTCCGTCAGGGTCTCGCTCGACTCCCGTCCGTTCGGTCGGTGGGTCTCGCGGGCCGCGTTGCTCGCCGATCTCGGCGCTGGCCGGGTGTTCGCCGACCAGTATGACGCCTGGTCGGAAGCCTCGACGGCCGAGCGCGGGCAGCTCCTCGGCGAGTTGCGCCGATATATCGCGGTCTGTCCCATGTGTGCGGCCGAGACAACGTTCGATGCGGCGACGGTGACTGGCTGTTGTGGGGACGTCCGGGTTGGGATTGTCTCATGTGGGGATTGTGGCGTCCGGCTGTACGAAGTCCCGCTCGAGGGCGGGCCGACGACGGAAGGCTGGTCCTGATCTGTCCAGCCACAGCGCGTACTGTCGATTTGTACTCGGTCGTGGCAGTGTCTGTCAACTCTCCGTGATCCGGTCTGCTTTGAGACCGTCGAGTCAAATCGTTCGTAACTTCATAAGGCTTATGCGCGCGTTGGCAGTTTCCATGCCTAATGAGCGTTCGGAGGGTTCCCGTCGCATGAGTGTATTAGACGAGTATGTCTCTGAGGATTCATCAGCCAGTCGTGCCGCCGAATGGCTCTTCACGTGGGGCCATGGGTTGCTCATCGCCGGCCTGTTTGGCTTCATGTTCTGGGTCCGGGCCAGAACGTGGAACCGATTCGTCGTTGACGGAAAGATTCTGCTCAGTGGCAACGACGCGTGGTATCATCTGCGCCAGATCTCGTATACTGTCTCGAACTGGCCGTCGACGATGCCGTTTGACCCCTGGACGGAGTTCCCAACCGGCACGTTCGTCGGCCAGTTCGGGACGATCATGGATCAACTGATCGCCACGGCCGCACTCATCGTCGGCCTGGGGAGTCCGAGCGAAGAGCTGATTCGGCTCGTCACGCTGTTCTCGCCGGTTGTCTTCGGCTCGGCTATTATCGTGCCGACGTACTATCTCGGCAAGCGGATGGGTGGTCGCCTCGGTGGCATCATCGCCGCAATCGTCCTCGCGCTGTCATCCGGCGTCCTCCTCCAGCGGAGTCTCGTTGGGATTGCCGACCACCAGGTCGCCGAAGCCCTGTTTCAGGCGGTCGCAGTGCTCGGCATCGTGATTGCCGTTCGCGTTGCACAGGAAGAGAAGCCAGTGTATGAACTGTTCGCCGAGCGAAACTGGGGGGCGCTTCGGCGTCCGCTGGGGTGGGGCGCGGTGGGTGGCGTCGGACTGGCGCTGTATCTGTGGCTCTGGCCGCCGGCGATCCTCTTGATCGGGGTTCTTGGCGTGTACGTCACGATCCAACTCCCCATCGTCTACCTCCGGGGCGAAAGTCCCGAACACGTCGGGATCGTTACGGCGACGATTTTCGCTGTGGCTGGCGTCCTCTCGTTACTCTCTATTCAAGCGGTCAATTTCAACATGGTCCAACTTTCGCTGGCCCAGCCCGGACTCTCCTTTGCGGGAGCTGCGTGGTCGCTCGGGCTGGCCTGGCTCGCGCGTGAGTGGGATCGTCGTGAGCTGTCGGCCTGGCAGTATCCGGCAACGGTTTTCGGTGGGCTTGGTGTGGGAGTCGTCCTGTTCGTCCTCGTCTTGCCGGACCTCTTCTGGTACTTCTTCGATCAGATTCTCCGGTTCGTCGGTTTCGCGTTCAATCCACACTCGGACTCAGCCGGCACTGTCGCTGAGGTCACGCCATTACCAGGGGGTATCGATTCACTCTTGCGGTATTACGGCGCTGTTCCACTCATTGCCGGTGCAGGCGTCGGTATTTCTGTCATCCACCAGTATTTCAGCGACGAACTCAAACCGGAGTTGCTGTTCGTCGGGGTGTGGTTTGTGTTCATGCTTGCTGCCACACTCACGCAAAGTCGGTTTGCCGTTTACTTCCCCGTTCCTGCCGCGACACTGAGCGCGCTGGTGGTCACATGGCTGTTCCAGCGGCTTCGATCGGTCTCCGAAAGTAGTGACCTCGAAACGTATCAGGTGCTGACCATACTTGGCGTCGTTACCGGACTCGTCTTGCCGATGGTTCTTGCCTCCCCAACCGTGCTGGACACGTCAGGCCAAAACAGCCCCGGAGGCGTTGCCGGTTGGGAGAGCAGTCTCGACTGGATGAACGAGAACACGCCCGCCGTTGGCAACTACGGTGGGGCCGGCAACGCAGACGAGCTTGACTTCTATGGCACGTACGAGCGCACTGATGACTTCGAGTATCCGGACGGTGCCTACGGCGTGATCTCGTGGTGGGACTACGGCCACTGGATCACGCAGGAAGCTGAGCGGATCCCGGTCGCGAATCCGTTCCAGGGCAATGCCGAGGAGGCTGCGGCGTTCCTCATGGCAACGAACGAATCCCAGGCCGGTGACGCACTGGAAATCGTGAGTGAAAACGAGTCAGATGCAACGACGCAATACGCGATGGTCGACTGGAAAATGGCCACGGCCAACGGAGGCTTCCAATCCTATCGCTGGGGGAAGTTCGGTGCCCCATCGGCGTTCTTGGATAACGTCTCGGCGTCGACGTATTACCGAGTGATCAGAGCGCAGGCACAAGCTGGCGATAGTCGTCCCTCTGTCCTCCAGCAGTGGTATACTGTTCAGAAACAGGCCTTCTACGAGTCGATGGCTGTCAGGCTCTATCGCTACCACGGCAGTGCCGCGTCGACGACTGACGTCCCGGGCATCAACACGAGAGGTCGGATTCCAGTCGTGGACTGGGAGCAAACACAGCTTGTCAACCGAAGAACCGGTGAGACGGAACTGGCAAACGTACCAGCGAGAAACCAGAACGGAACGGCCCAGGCACTCCGATGGTTCAACAGCCGTGAGGAAGCCGAGGCCTACGTTGCTGAGGACGGGACGGCCCAGATTGGCGGCCTCGGCAAGATACCGAGCGAACCCGTCTCCGCACTCAAGCACTATCGCCTGGTACAGGTGAGCGAGCAGAATCAGGGGTCCGTTGTTGCAAGCCAGCCGGGCTTGGGCCTGCTCGTCCAACGGAACCTCCAGAATGAGCAGGTGCAGTACCAGACCGGTGTGAATTGGCGAACCCTGCTGAGTGGAACCCTTTCGGAGCCCTACAGCGCCTGGACGAAGACCTTCGAGCGCGTCCCCGGCGCGACCGTCGAAGGAACCGGTCCGGCCAACACGAACGTCACGGCGTCCGTCGAGATGGAGATGCCAAACGCCAACAAGACGTTCACCTACCGCCAGCACGCCGAGACCGGCGAGGACGGCGAGTTCACGATGACGCTGCCGTACTCGACGACGGACTACGACGCGGTGAGCACCGAGGACGGGTACACGAACGTCAGCGTGCGGGCGAACGGCTCCTACGAGTTCGCCACGTCGCCGACACTGGAGACGACCAACGAGACGATGACCCAGTACGTCTACAACGACACCGCCGAAGTGTCCGAGGAGCAGGTCATCGGGACCGACGACTCGGTGGTCGAGGCCGACTTGACGAAATCCGTCATGCTCGAACGGGGTATCAACACGACGGCGAGTGATTCGACGAACGAAACGGGCCAGAACACGACAGATGGGTCCGACACGGGCGGGACGGACGACGGCTCGACGAACGAGACCGGGGAGGACACATCTGGCTCGCTGGCACCGGTCGTCGCCAGTGACTCCTCGACCGTTCGACCCGTCACCACTGGAACCTAAACCGTGTCCGCTCCCGAACAATCCCGGCCTGCGTCGACTGACGTTCGCGCCTGGTTAGTGATCTATCTCAAGGGCGTCGCGATGGGGGCAGCCGACTCGGTTCCGGGCGTCTCCGGCGGGACGATAGCCTTCATCACTGGCATTTACGAGCGGCTGATCAGCGCCATCGCCACGCTCGATCCCCGTGCGGCCAGACACCTCCTGCGGATCCACCGGACGAGTGGCCGCCAGGCGCTGGTTCGCCGGCTGCTTGCGATGGATGTGCCGTTTCTGGTCGTCCTCGGCTCGGGCGTCATGACGGCGCTCGTGCTCGTCTCGCGGGTAATGCACGCCGCGTTGAACGGAGCCCGTGCACTCACCTTCGCCTTTTTCTTCGGGTTGATCGCTGCCTCGGCGGTGGTGCTCTACGAAAACGTTTCCTTCGGGACGATCGGCCGGATCGGGGCTGCTGTGGCCGGCTTTGGCCTGGCGTTTCTGGTCTCGGGCGTGACCGCTGGCGCGACCCAGTCCCACGCGCTGCCGATCCTGTTCGTCACGGGGGCGATCATGATCACCGCGATGATTCTGCCCGGCATCTCGGGTGCCTTCATGCTATTGTTGCTCGGGCAGTACGATCATCTGACGACCGTCCTCAAACGCTTCGTCGACAGTCTGCTCGGGTTAGTCACGGGGGACGCCTCCTTCGGCCTCGTGGTCGATCTGGGAACGACGGTCGTCGTCGTCGGCATCGGCGCGATGGTCGGCTTGCTCTCGTTCGCACGGGTCATCCGATGGGCGCTGGCGAACTACCGGGCAGCCACGCTCACCTTCCTCGTCAGCCTCATGGTTGGGGCCCTACGACTCCCCGTCGAAGAAGTCCTGGATAACACCGCTGCCTGGGGGCCGACGACCACGGGTCTGACGGTGCTTGCGGCGGGTGTCGGGGCTGGGGCGGTCCTCGTCCTCGATCACTACACCGGGTCGCTTTCGTATTGACGGGCGCTGTTGGACCGGGCCGGGAGTCGGTAGCGTTTTGCCCCCGCTGGGCCTGACAGAGCGTATGCGCGTTCTCAACTATCTCGAACTCGAACGCTATCTCGGTCCGAGCGGCATCCGCACCGCCGCCTCCCAGCAGCGCGCCGCGCTCGAAACGACGGATGTCGACGTGGTGACGTCACCGTGGGACGGGCGAAATCCGGCGACAGCGGCCGCAACGAATCTCGGCAACGGGTCGCTGTGGGCTGATTTTGACGTTGTCCATGCCAACCTCATCGGTCCTGGTACGATCGCCGTCGCGAAGCACGCCAGACGTCACGATATTCCGCTGATCTTGCACGCTCACGTCACCCGTGAGGACTTCCAGGAGAGCTTTCGGGGGTCGAACCTGGTTTCGAAGCCGCTTGGTTGGTACCTCCGGTGGTTTTACTCCCAGGCCGACCTCGTGCTCTGTCCCAGTGAGTACACGCGCCGCGTCCTCGAATCGTACCCCGTCTCGGCCCCTATCCGGCCGATGACAAACGGCGTCGACCTGGCGAGTCTGGAAGGGTACGGGAAGTTCCGGGCCTCCGCCAGAGAGAAACACGACCTCGACGGCGTCGTCGTCTTCGCCGTCGGACAGGTTTTCGAGCGCAAAGGATTGAGCACGTTCTGTCGCGTTGCCCAGCAGACCCCCTACGATTTCGCGTGGTTCGGGCCATACAGTACGAGTCCGCTGGCATCGAAGACGGTGAAGCGCTGGACAGAGGACCCGCCGGAGAACGTCACGTTCACTGGCTGGGTCGACGACATTCGGGAGGCCTACGGTGCGGGCGACATCTATCTGTTCCCCACGAAGACCGAGAACCAGGGGATCGCCGTCCTCGAAGCCATGGCTGCCGAGAAGGCGGTGGTCATCCGGGATATCCCGGTCTTCGAGGAGTTCTTCACCGACGGCGAGGACTGTCTCAAAGCCGAGACGGACGCCGAGTTCCGCGAGGCGGTGGAACGACTCGCCGAGGATCCCGAACTCCGGGAGCGCCTAGGGGAGAATGCCCGCGAGACGGCTGAGGAACACAGCCTCGATCGGGTCGGCGAGGAACTCGTCTCGGTCTACGAGGCACTCCTCGATGGACGCGATCCGATCGAAGACTGATCATCGCTTTCCCCGTGGCGTGTCCCTGTTGGGTCCGTCTGATTCCAACAGTACTACTAACTACACCCGCAGAGACAGGGGTACGCATGGATCGATATTCGGATGGTCGGCCGGGCACTCGACGGACAGGAGCGTGGGAGCATGGTCGCTGAGGCGGGGTATTTCGCGATCGAGATGCTGGTTGTCGCCTTCGCCGGCGGCGCGATCGGGGCCGCCATCGGCGGGATGGCGGCGCTTTCGCTCTCGGGGCTGGCACTCGTCGTCGGCGAGGTCGCCAATGCTGCCAGCGGGGCCGCAACCGGCAGCCCCGCCGCGTTCGAACTCACGTCGCTGGTCGGCTACGGGCCGGCGCTCGGCCCGCACGTCGCTTTCGCCGGCGGCGTCGCGGCCGCGGCATATCTCGGCAGACACGAGGAGTCCGACTCGTTCCCCTATCACCGGGCGAAAGACATCTTCACACCGAACGGCGCACAGGTCGATGCGCTGCTCGCTGGCGGGGCCTTTGGCGTGATCGGCTACTGGCTGGCTGCACTCGCGCGGACGCTCACGTTGCCGGTCGATCCGGTCATGGCGAGCGTCGTCGTCTCGGGGCTGTTGGCACGTATCGCCTTCGGGTATCCGCTCGTCGGTTCGATTCGGGACGGGCTTCTCGACATGTCGCCCTACGAGCGTCGCGAGATTCGGACCGCACTCGAGGGCCACGAAGACGGTGAAGTCACCCGTCTGGCAGTCGAACCGTGGGCCCCACAGCAACACCGGTGGCTCCAGACGGTACTCCTGGGGCTGGTGGTTGGGATTTTCGCGGCCTACGTGACATACGTGACCCAGCGCTATTACCTCGCGTTCGGTATCACACTGGTCTTGCTCGGCCTTTCCGTCGCGGGCGTCGATCGCCTACCGATCGTCCACCATATCGCGTTTCCGGCCAGTATCGTCGCGTTGTCGATGCCCGGGTTTGGCATCGAAGTCGCGCTCGGCCTCGGTGCCGGGTTCGGCCTCGCCAGCGCACTGCTCGCTGAATTCGGCGGACGTGTTCTCTACGCGCACGCCGACACGCACGTCGATCCGCCCGCGATCGCCATCGTGGTGACGACCCTCGCGATCGGTGTCCTCACGACCGCTGGTATCTTCGAACAGGGACTCATTCCAGCGATCTAGGTGGCGGACACTGTCGTCTTCATTCTTCGACGGGATTGTACGCCCCGTTGATGTCCCACTCGTGGAGACAGTGCGGGCTACCGGGTTGGCCGTCGTCGCGCCCGGTCCAGACGCCCCGATCGTCGTCCCAGACTTCCAGGCGTCCACACCGCTCGCATTCACGTTCGTTCGGGGGGACGATTTGAATCATAGACGGATCGAGGGGACCCGCCACCAAGAATGTCTCGGGTCCCCGAGGCGGTTCACAACTCGACGCTGCCCGGGATCAGGCTACAGGACCGACGCAACTGTCCGGTGTCGTCGTACACCAGCAGGGTTTGCTTCTCGAAGCGTATCCGTTCGTCCCCGACGACGAGTTCGATCCGATAGCGGTCGTCGGTGGCTTCGGCGGCATCGACGACACGTTTGACGTCCGCGATGTCGGCCTCGAGCTCGCAGATGAACGCGCCCGTGAGACGGTCTGCGATGCTCAATACGCCGGTTTCCTGTTCGCGCTTTCGAAACGCCACGTCGACTGCGTCCCCCTCGAGTGTCGCCCCATCGTCGTCTGTCAGTCGGTCACGAAGCGGGGCAGCGGCCCCGCTGTGGGTGATCCGAAGCGTCGGGACGTCGGGGGCGTCGGGTCCGTCGCCGGCCCGGACGGCAGTCAGGCTGAAGTGTTCGCGCTTCATCCGGTATATTATGGTATGTGTTGCAATAGCATGAAGGTGACGACGACGTCAGCTTCAGCCGGTTGGCCGTGGTACATGAGCGATCGGCCACCCAGCGGGTTTCGGGACGCGACTGTGGTGTTGCTCACCCACTGGGAGCAACTGGGTCGCTGTGGCGTCTTGATTTAAGTAGCTGGACTCGCAATCCGCAACAAGCACCGGTGTCGCATGCGCTCCACGTGACCGACCATGTCTGAACCCCATCGTCGTACTGATCAGGAGGCGGGAACGCTGGCGGGAACAGCCGCAAGCACGGCCGAAGCGGACGAATCGGTCGGCCGCCTGGGTTCGGCGAAAGAGTGGCTCGTCCGAGTCGCGCGCGTCCTCGCCGGATCGCAGGTCGCCGTCGAGAACTACGATCCGCGCAGGCACGATCACCTGACGGATTTCGGCGGGCTTGCGGGGATGGACGAGATCGACCGGTACTGGCTCAACGCCCCGTATGCGTTCGCCTCGATCAACTACGATCCCGAGCGCGACGAACACCGGTATCACGTCGTCGAACCCGGACTCGACGATTTCGAACGTGACCTACTGGATCGACTGTTCGAGGACGTCCGTGATCCGCTGCTCTATCGCGCCGACGTCGACGAGGACCCGGAGGGTGCTCTGCTTGCGGAACTCCGGGACCGCCTCGAGGAGTACGGCGTCGACGTCCGGATCGAGACGGTCCATCGACTGTTCTATTATCTCTTCAGGGAGTTTCAGGGCTACGGCAAGATCGACCCGCTGATGCACGATCCCGCGATCGAGGACATCTCGTGTGACGGCGCGAGTTTGCCGATCTTCGTCTATCACGACGCTTACACTGACGTCGAGACGAACATCACATACGACGAGTCCGAACTCGAAAATCTCGTGGTTCAACTCGCCCAGCGGTCGGGTCGGCATATCAGCGTCGCCGATCCCGTCGTCTCGACGACGCTGCCGGATGGCTCCCGGATCGAACTCGCCCTGGGGACGGAAGTGACTCCGCGCGGGTCGGCCTTTACCATCCGGAAGTATGCGGAGGACCCGTTCACACCGATCGACCTCCTCAAGTACGGAACCTTCAACCGGGAGATGCTCGCGTATCTCTGGCTCGCGATCGAGCACAACAAGTCGCTGCTGTTCGCCGGCGGGACCGCAGCCGGGAAGACGACGTCGATGAACGCGGTCTCGATGTTCATCCCTCCGCGGGCGAAAGTACTCACCATCGAGGACACGCGGGAACTCTCGCTGTATCACGACAACTGGCTGTCCTCGGTCACCCGCGAGCGCTTCGACGAGGACGACATCTCGATGTACGACCTGTTGCGGTCGGCACTCCGGCACCGGCCGGAGTACATCGTGGTCGGCGAGGTGCGTGGCGAGGAAGCGATCACGCTGTTCCAGGCGATGAACACGGGCCACACGACGTTCTCGACGATGCACGCCGACTCGGTCCAGACGGTCATCAATCGCCTGGAGAACGAGCCGATCAACGTGCCCCGGCCGATGGTCCAGAGCCTGGACATTCTGGCCGTCCAGGTGTTGACGCGTCAGGGCGACGAGCGGGTTCGCCGGGCGAAGACGCTGGCCGAGATCGAAGGCATCGACCAGCGAACGGGCGAACTCGATTACGCCAACGCCTACGAGTGGCAACCGACCGCGGACGGCTACGCGGAGCGTGATTCTTCGCTGCTCGAAGATATCCGTGAGGAACGCGGCTGGAGTCAGGCCGAACTCCTTCGGGAACTCGAGGATCGTGAACGCTTCCTCGCCTACCTCCTGGAGGAAGACGTCACGGACTATCGCCGGTTTACGTCGTTCGTGAACCGATACTACGCCGATAAGGACGCTGTCCTCTCGACGATCGAGGCGCAGCCGGACACGGAGTGATATGAGTCTCACGGGATACCTGCCGCTGATCGGCGCACTCGCGCTGGCTGGAATGCTTGGGCTGACCCGCGTCAGTCCCCATGCCGACAGAGTGTTCACCCGTGTCGCCCGCCAGTATTTCAGCCAGCACATCGACGAGTCACCGGTCCGCAAGCGTCTGCTGGCGTCGGCATACGTCGAGACGACCTATCGCGTGTACGCGGCCAAGACGTACCTCTACACCGCGCTGGCGGCCCTCATCGGCGGTGTCGTCGGGGTCTATGTCGTTGGCGGAGCGCTGGTGGTCATTCCGACGATCGCCGCCGTCCTCGCGGATCTCCCGTCGGTCATGGGCGACGCCCTGGGTAACCGGAACCTCGAGATCGTTCTCCCGGCCGACCAGGTGTTTATCGTCCTGACCGGCGGTGGCGTCGTGCTCGGAGCGCTGTCGGCGGTCGTGACTTACGTGGCACGCTGGCAACTCCCGGCAGGGACCGCCGAGGTTCGCCGTCGCGGCATCAACGAAGCGCTCCCTCGGACGGTCGCGTTCACCTACGCCCTCTCCAGGGGTGGGCTCGCGTTCCCGGACGTGATGCGGACACTCGGACGCAATCGGGAAATCTACGGGGACGCGGCCGACGAGGTGAGCGTCGCCGTCCGGGAGATGGACGTCTTCGGGACGGACATGATCTCGGCGATCAGGCGCACGGCCCACCGGAGTCCGAGCGACACGTTCCGGACGTTCGGCGAGAACCTCGCGAGCGTGCTCGCCAGCGGGCAACACATCCCCGCGTTCCTCGAAGACCAGTACGACCGCCTCCAGGAGGAGGCCGAACAGCGCCAGGAAGAGGTCCTGGAACTGCTCGCAACGATTGCCGAGGCGTACGTGACGACGCTCGTAGCCGGTGTCCTGTTTTTGCTCACGATCCTGCTGGTGTTCGGGCTGACGGTGACCGAAACGCTGCCGTTCCTGCAGTTGCTCACGTATCTCATCATTCCGCTGTCGAATGCCCTGTTCGTCGTCTTTCTCGTCCAGAAACTCGAGGAACTCGGTGTCGCCCGCGAGAGTGGCGTCGCCGCACTCGAGGGTGGCTCGCCGGACCAGAACGCCCCTCAGACGCCGACGGCGACCGCGGATGGGGGTAATCTCAGGCGGTTGTCGGCCGGCCGATCACAGCTCGCCCTGTACGACCGGATCAGTCGATTCAAGCGCGTGCTTCGCCGTCCAGCCCAGACTATCATCTGGAACCCAACCCGGATTTTCTACCTGACCGTTCCGATCGCACTGGTGTGGGTGGCCCTTCGTGCACCGGGGACGATCACGGGCTACGGCTTCAATCTCAGGCTGGCCGACGACGTGCTCGTCCAGACCACGCTCTTTCTGATCGGGACGTTCGCCGTCGTCCGTGAGATCTACTCCCGGCGGATCGATCGGATCGAGGCCGCCACGCCCGAGTTGCTCGAACGCCTGGCGAGTCTCAACGAGGCGGGGATGTCCTTCGTCGAAAGTCTCGACCGGGTGCGTGACTCGGATCTCGGTGTGTTGACCGACGAGGTCGATCGCATCTGGACGGATATTTCGATGGGGGCCAATTCGCCCGACGCCCTCAGACGGTTCGGCCAGCGCGTCAGGACCGCATCGATAGCTCGGGTCGTCACGCTGCTGATGCACGCAATGCGGGCGAGCGGTCGCCTGGGTCCCGTGCTCCGGATCGCGTCCTCCCAGGCCCGTTCGGATCTCGAACTCCGGCGGGAACGTCGCCAGCAGATGTTCACCTACCTGGTCGTGATCTACGTCTCGTTTTTCGTCTTTCTGGTCATCATCTTCGCCGTCGAGGAGGTGCTCGTCCCGAGTCTGCCGGATAACGTCCCGGTCCCCGAATCCAATCGCCTGGGCGTCGACGTCAGCGCGTTCGCCCGCCTCGGGCAGGTCAACAAGCCGGCCTACACGTTGATTTTTCTGCACGCCGCGTTGATTCAGGCCGTCCTCTCGGGATTGGTTGCCGGACTCCTCGGCGAGGGTACGATCAAGGATGGCGCGAAACACGCCGCGATCCTGCTCGGGATCGCGTACGTCGCGATCCTGGTCGCGACCTCGCCCGTGGCCTCGCTGACGATGCAGAGCCAGGAGACGCTCGGCGATGGCGTCACGATCGGCTCGGTCTCGACGTCTGAAGGTGGGTTCGTCGTGATCCACGAGCGGACCGCCGATGGCGATATCGTTGGTCACACCGGCTACCTGCCGTCGGGCGAACACACGAACGTCCGTGTCCAACTCGACGAGACGTTACAGCGCCAGACCACGCTCGTGGCCGTGCCGTATCTCGATAGCGACGGCGACGGGCGCTTCACCGTCGGCGCCGACCAGCCCTACGCGACGGGCGGCGACCCAGTGGCTGTCGACGCAGACATCACGCCGGTCGAAACGTGACGCGAGTCAGTCTCTCGTGAGTAGCGCGGGGGTCGGCCATGTTTGCAGAGCGTTCCGCGGTCGGGACTGCCCCCGCCTGCCCACGGCTGCCGTTGCCAGGAACCGCCGGGGAGCCCTCGTTTTTTCGCCGGAATCCGCTCGTTTTTCCGCCAGAATCCGCTCGTATTTCGGCCGGAATCCGTTCGGTTTGCTCGCCGGTCCGGAGTCAGTTTCGCCGGTGGCCGAACGGCTATGAGCGAGAGACCCTTATCGATATCCATGACCGAGACCCCGGGAATTCATCACGTGACTGCCATCGCGAGCGATCCCCAGCAGAACCTCGAGTTTTACACCGACACGCTTGGCCTCCGACTGGTCAAGCAAAGCGTCAACCAGGACGACACGTCCGTCTATCACCTCTTCTACGGCGACCGCACGGGTTCGCCGGGCACCAGCATGACGTTCTTCCCGTACCCGGGAGCGCGGCCCGGTCAGGTTGGGACCGGCCAGGTGAGTACCACGGCGTTCACGATCCCGGCCGACGCCGTCGAGTACTGGGTCGACCGACTCGAGCAAGCAGGCGTCGACGCTGACGAACCCCGCGAGCGCTTCGGCGAGACCGTGATCCCGTTCCGTGATCCCGACGGCCTCCCGCTGGAACTCGTCGGCGTCGCGGACGCGCCGGCAGGCGACCCGCCCGCCGGATCAGTCCCGCCCGAGCGAGCGATCCGTGGGTTCTATGGGGTTACGCTCTCGCTCGAAGACACCGAAAGCACGGTCAGGCTCCTCGAAGAGATGGGGTACGAGGCCACGGACGAGGAGGGTGATCGGACGCGCTACGAGGCACCCGTCGATCTCGGGGCCGTCGTCGACCTCGTCGCCGAGCCCGACCGCGGCCGTGGGCAGCCGGGGGCGGGGACCGTCCACCACGTCGCCTTTCGCGTAACTCGCGACACGCAGGCCGACTGGCGCGACCAACTCCAGCGTCTCGGGCTTCGCCCGACCGAGATCGTCGATCGAAAATGGTTCGAGTCGGTGTACACCCGGACGCCGGGCGGCGTGCTCTTCGAGTACGCGACGGCGGAGCCGGGCTACACCGTCGACGAGGACGTCGAGGAACTGGGCGAGCGACTCGTCCTCCCGGAGTGGTTCGAGGACCGCCGTGAGGAGATCGAGGCCGGGCTACCGACACTGTCGATCGACAAGTGAGAAGCGTCGCTTGAAAGGGTTCAGAACAGCCCGATACCGACGCTGTATGCCCACGACTGGGTTCCGGCGGCCGCGACGACGAGTGCCCCGCCAGCCATCACGAAGTTCTTCAGAAACGCCGTCATCTCGTCTTGCTGGTCTTCCTCGGGGACGGCCCAGAAGTCGTGCATCGTGACGGCCGAAATCAGGAGGAACCCGGCGAGTGCGACCGCGCCGACCACCGGGTAGACACCGGCGAGAACGGCCACTCCACCAGCGATCAACACGATGCCCGAGGCGATTACCGAGAACCCCGGCGCAGGAAGTCCCTTGTATTCAGCATAGCCTGTCATCTGCTCGCGCTGCATGAAGTGATTGAGCCCCATGAACGCAAGCACAATCCCGAACAGTATCCGTCCGGCGAGTAGTACGATCCCCTCGGTGCCGGTGAACGCCATCAGGCGCGCACCCCCAGTGAGACGGTCGCAGTCTGAGGCCGATCGAGTTTCGATCCACAATCTGGTATCATTGCGTTAGGTAGTTCGAATCCGAACCTACTTATGAATTCGGCGATAAGAAGGTGATCAAGTAACACCGATGTCACCGACGACAGTAGCCGACGAGAAGACAGTCGAGGAGCAAAACGCCGCGGCCTGTCCGGTCGTCGAAGCGGTCGAAGCGATCGGTTCGGAGTGGCGACTCATCGTCCTCCACGAACTCGTGGGCGGCGAGCAACGGTTCAACGAACTCAAGCGATCGACGGGCGCGAGCTCGCGGACACTCTCGCGTGTCCTCGACGACCTGGAGGAAACGGGACTCGTCGACCGCCGCGTCGAGGAGAAGCCGATCGCGACCTACTACTCGCTGACCGACCGGGGCCAGGCGCTGTGCCCGGTCTTCGACGAACTCGAAGCGTGGGCAGACGAGTGGATCGACGGCATCGAGGCGTAGTTCGGCTGTTTCGTGGGTGGGGTCCTGGGAGCCGATCCGTTCCGCTCACTCGGTGACCGACACGTCTCCAGCCGACTCGCCGATCGCGTCCGTCACTCGCTCGTGGAACTCCCTGAGGACGGCCGACTCGTCTTCGGCCAGGACGACGTCGCTGGCCATCAGCGTCGCCAGCCCGAACGCCCGGGGCGTCGGCGAGTCCACGCGGTGATGCACGACGTCGATGTTGCCGGCGTCGATCGCCCCGAGTACGTCCTCGATCGCGTCGACGTTGAGTTTGTCCGCCAGTATTTCCCGATAGGTTTCCTCGATCACCGCGAAATCATCGAGATCCTGAGCGAACCCGAGCAACATCTCGCTGTTGACCTGTTGCTCGCTGGCGGACTTCTCGTAGCCCTTGTATCGTTTCAGGATCATCAGCGACCGCGTCGCGTTGATCCGGAAATAGCGATCGAGCAGGTCCGTCCCATCGAGACTGGCCCGGAGGTCCGCCCGGACGTCGACCGGATCGATCGATTCGAGGACACCAGCGACGTCGACTTTCCGGTTGAGCGGCATCGAGAGCGAAAAGCCGTGGTCGGCGACGGCGACCTGGACGTTCGCCGTGGCCTGCTGGGCGACGTGGTAGGCCAGCAACCGCGAAAGTCCGTCGTTGAATCGGCGACCGTAGTTCGAGTGGACGTAATACCGGCGTTCGTACGACTCGCGATCGCGCTCCTCCTCGATGACGAGCTGTTCGTCGGTGCTGACGCTCTCCGGACCGGCATAGCGCACCTGCTGGTCGAACATCTCGACGATGGCGCGGACGCTGTGCTCGTCGAGCGGGAATTCCCGGAGCCAGAGTCGAGCAGCCGACTGGCCGCCCCGCTGCAGTCTGGCGAGCAACTCCCGTTGGAAGGAAAGCACCTCGCGGCCGAGGTCGTAGCTGAGGGGCAACCGCTCGGAGTACCACGACGGGACGGTCGGTCGCGCGCTGGTATGATCGACGTATACCTTCGATCCCCGGCGATAGCGATACTCGTAGCGATCACCCCCCAGCACGAACACGTCGCCCGTCTCCAGGGTATCCAGATAGGACTCGTCGAGTTGCCCGACCCACTCGCTGTCGCCCCGAGTCAATACGTCACAGGTGAACGAATCGGGGATCGTCCCGATGTTGGTCATGTAGATGACCCGTGCCAGCCGGCCGCGCTTGCCGATCAGCGGCTCGCCGACCGGGAACCCGTCGTAGTGGTACTCCCCGTCCGGAGGGTCGTTTTCGTCCCGCCAGATCTTCGCGTAGACGTTTTCGTCTTCCATCCCGGGATAGTCAGCGGTCAGATACCGGAGCAGTGCTTCCCAGTCGTCGTCCGTGTACGTCCGGTAGGGGTACGCACGCCGGAGGATGCCAGTGACCTCGGATTCGGGGCGGACGTCGTTGATCGCCATGCCGTAGACGTGCTGGGTGGCTACGTCGTGGGCGTTTTCCGGAACGAACACCCGGTCGACGAAGCCTTCCGCGGCCTTCTTGAGCATGACCGCACATTCGATCAGTTCGTCGCGGTCGAGCGCGACGACGCGGCCGGCGACCGTCTCGCCGAGCTGGTGGCCGGCGCGACCGACCCGTTGAAGGAGTGCGGCAACTGATTTGGGCGACCCCACCTGGACCACCAGGTCGATGTGGGGCATGTCGATCCCGAGTTCGAGGCTCGTCGAGGTCGTCACCACGTCTACGTCGCCCGATTTCAGATCGGCCTCGATAGCCTCGCGCTTGTCCTTCGAGAGGCTGCCGTGGTGACACCCGGAGTTGTCCTCGTCGTAGGCGTCAAAGCGTTCCCGGAGGTTGTGGAGGACGCGTTCGGCTCCCGAGCGCGTGTTCGTGAACACAAGCGTGTTGGTGTGATCGCCGATCAGGTCGTGTAGCTGATCGTAAAACCGGTCGTTGATCGTCGATTGGGACGTGTGGATCAGGTCGTCAGTCGGCGTTGTAAGCTCCATGTCGAACTCGCGGGCGAAGCGAGCGTCGACGATCTCGTAGTCGCGGGGATCGCCGCCTGGCTCTTCCCGGCCGACCAGAAATTCCGCCATCGTGTCCAGCGGTTCGACCGTCGCCGAGCAGCCGATCCGCGTCGGCGACGTCTCGGCCATCGCTTCGAGCCGTTCCAGCGAGACCGAGAGGTGCGTGCCCCGCTTGTTCGCCGCGAGGCTGTGGATCTCGTCGACGATGACGTACTCGACCGTCTCCAGCTTCTTCTTGAACTTCGGGGAGTTCAACAGGATGGCCAGGGTTTCGGGCGTCGTGTTGAGGATATGGGGCGTCTCTTCGAGCATCGCCTGGCGATCGCTATCGGACGTGTCGCCGTGGCGGATCGCGTGGCGGATCTCGACGTCCTCGCCACGATCCTCGAGGGTCGCCGTGATCTCCGAGAGCGGGACTTCGAGGTTGCGGTGGATGTCGTTGGCGAGGCTCTTCAGCGGCGAGATATACAGGCAGTAGACGGCATTCTCGAGTCCGTCGTCGCGGTCCCGGCGGAACAACTCGTTGATGATGGCCGCGAAACTGGCCTGGGTCTTGCCCGAGCCGGTCGGGGCGGCGATGAGTGCGTTTTCGCCGCCATGAATATGTGGGATCGCCTCTTTCTGTGGCGGCGTGAAGAACCCGCCGTTGTCCGGGACGTACGGGCCGAAGGTCTCGACCCACCATTCCCGAACGACCGGCTCGAACAGCGCCAGGACATCCCCGTCGTTGATTGACACGGATTCGGGATCGAAACCGAGATCCACGTCCACCCCCTCCAGCAGTTCCCGTCCTCCCATAGAGTGGGTCTATCTAATGATCTGGAGCGTCTTGTGTACTCGGGTCGCCAGCGATCAGGCGGCAACCACGAATGCGACGCCGAACCCGAACCAGGCGGCCGTCATCGCCGCGAGCCCGGTAAGCACGACTGTCACGATGCGGTCGCCCGTCAATTGCCGTTTCACGCCGACGAGACCGATCGCGCTGACCGGGAGAATCGTCCCGACGAATACAGCGGCGTTGTCGACGCTGGGGCTGTCTAAAACGAACCCCATCGGCGCGTAGCCGACACCGAGCAGGCCCGCAACGTGGACGTGCTGCCGTGGGTCGATCCCGCGAAGCGCCAAGCCCACTACAATCCCGAACCAGATGACGCCGATCTCAGCCCCGAACGCAACCAGGAGATTCAGCGTCACGTCCGTGAACGGCTCGATCCGGTCGGCGAACATCGTGACCTCCCAGGGGGAGAAAAACGACGGCGGCACGCCCGTCAGCAGATCCGTGAAGGGGTGGACGGCCAGTCCGAGCGCCGATGCGCCGAAGATCGAGCGTGCGGACAATCCGATCCGCGCCGCGAGGACCGTGAGAGCAACGCCACCGACGACGAACAGCGTCATGACACCGGCACCGACTACGCCGCCCGTCAGGGCTGCGAGGGCGATGACACCGGCAAGGACGACTGCGCCAGCCCACCGCCAGACGGTCCAGACGGCGAAGCCCGCACTCGCGAGAACGGCGACGACCAGCGAGTGGGTCGTCGTCCGGTGGCGCTCGCCCGTCGCCGTCCAGAAGTGATCGAACGCCGTTGCCCCCTCCGGGAGCGTGACGACCTGAAACGCGGCGTGGGCGACATCGACATCCGGAAGTGAGGCGAACAGTGCGGCCGCCAGCCCGGCGACGACGGCGTACCGGACGGTCACGCCACGGAGTGACAGACGTTCAGCGGGACCGAAATGCCGAGCGAGTACGGCGACGATCCCAAAGGCGAGGAAGGCGTGACCGACGAACACGTGTGACGTTCGGGACCGGCGTATATGAACGTCACTCTCCCGGCGGTTCGGAGTCGCTGTCCCCGCCGAGCACTGTCAGGAGCTGCGTGATGAAGTCGTTGAGGTAGACGGTCCCCCAGGTCGCCACGATAACGGCTCCGATGGTATTGAAGATCAGATCCTTCATCGTGTCCTCGATTCCGTACTGGGTCAACACCGGCGACCCGCCGATGGCGGTCGCGGCGGCGCTCGTGGTGAACTCGATGACCTCCCAGAAGACACCGAACGCGAGCACGAACATCAGGATGAACACGAAGACGAACCGATCCGGGAGATGCACGTCGTTCCAGTGCTCGTCCAGCGCGCGGATCGTCGCGTAGCCGGCCCCGGCGACGACCGATGCCGACAGCGCGTGGGTCAAGTGATCGTATCCGGGGATCGATTGATAGAAGCCGGATCCGCCAGGGACGCCGACGGTTCCCAGGGAGTGTAAGAAGACTGCTGTCGTGATCCACAGCGTCAGTCGCGGGTCCATCGGAACGCTGTAGTCCCGTTCGAGCAGCGGCGGGATCTGCAACACGATGAGGCCGATCGCCGCATTGATCGAGATACCGACCGATCGGCGTTCGAGGCCGATAAAGAAGAGACCGGTCAGGACGAATTCCATCACCTTGGTGAGTTGCTGCTGGCGATACGTGCTGAGTCGGAGGCGTGAGCGTAGACTCATGCGTTCTCACCACCGTCACGACGGACGCTTGCGTACCGGCGCACGTACAGTTCGAAGACGACCCCGGCGAGCAGGCCGGCGACCGCCGAGGCGACGAACTCCCACATGAGTTGCTCCTCGATAGCGTCGTCACTGAGCTTCGGATCGAGCAACAGCGTCGTTCCGAGATGCAGATCAGAGAGCCACCGGGAGACGGCCCACAGCCCCGCGAAGGCCAGCGTCGACACCACGACGAACAGCAGCGCGAACTGGTAGTTCATCTCGACGTTCGTAAAGAGTTGCAACTCGACGGCGACGATCAGGGCCAGCGCAGCCACCGAGAGATACGTCGCGACCTCCCGGAAGGCGACGTTCACGCCGAAGGTGTACCCGAGCAACGGCAACGCGGCGAGGACGAACACCTCCCAGGGGATCATCACCAGCGGATCGCGGCGGGCAACTGGCGGTAGCACCGCCAGCCCGCCCACGACCGCGGCGAAGCCAGCCCACAAGAAGTTCCCCAGAACGAGGTTCCCGAGGGCCGTCAGCGCGATGATGCCGACCAGCCCCCAGCCGAGTGCCGCGTTGATCCGCGACTGACGCAACAACGACGCCAGATTCGACGGGGTTGGTTCCATAGTATTTCTCTCGAACCCCCAAGGGAAAAGCTCCTCCCTCGGATCTGATTGGCGACCCGTTGCGGACTCAATCGAAGACGTATACTGTACCGGAACCGGCCGTCGTGTCCCCGCCCGGCGCACCCACGACTGCCGTAGTCCCGTCGCCGGACAGCGCCAGGGCATCGCCGTACCGACTGCCTCGCCGACTGCTCTCTGCCGTGAGTGCCGTTTTTGGTGTCCAGGACCCCACAGCGTGGGTGAAGACGTGGACGCTGACCGCATTCGAGTCCGTCAGTCCAGGGACGAGCGCCGTTTCCCCGTTGCCGCCCATCGCAACCGACGGTCCGAATTTCTGGGTGTGATCGAGGGACAGTTCCGACCGGGACCACGATCCGTCTGCCCGATCGAAGACGGTTGCCGATCCGCCAGTATCGTCGCCCGGACTGTTCCCAACGATCACCCTCGACCCGTCGTTCGAGACGCTGATTGCCTCGTCCAGTGGAACCGCTACGCCGTCTGCAAGCGGGAGCGTCGTCGTCTCGGTCCAGGATCCGCCGGCGCGCTCGAACACCGAAACGGTATTTCCCCCGTTCGCACAGATTACGGCCGTCGATCCGCGATCCGCCAGCGCGACGCTCGATCCCAGACCGACCCGTCCATCGGGATCCTCAGGTATAACCGTCGCTTCCCGGGACCACTCGCCGTCGGATCGCTCGAACATGAACGCCGCGCCCGGGACACGCGCGAGCGTCGATCGGGGAGCGGCGACGACATCCGCCGTGATTGCCCCACCGGAGAGCGACGCTGTCCCGGCAGTGTCGTCGGACCCATCGACGTACTGTGGCGCGCCGACCAGCGCCGTCTTCCCGTCGTCAGCGATGGCGACGGCCGCGCCGAAGGCGTCGAAATACTGTCCTTGCGCGGGCGTGAACGCCGTGTCGACACTGAGTCGCGCATCCTGGTTCCACCCGTCGTCGGTGCGCTCGAAGACGTACGCCGCGCCGGACACTAGTCCGTCCGTGCGCTCGTCGCCCGTACATCCGATGACGGCCGTTTTCCCGTCGCCCGACAGCGCCACGCTGGCCCCAAACCCGTTGAACTCGGCTGTATTCGTCGGGGAGAGCGTTGCTGTCCGGGACCACGAGTCGCCCGCCCGCTCGAAGACGGACACGACACCGGACTCGACCCCGGCGACAGTGGCGGCCGGTGCGCCGACGATGATCGTCGATCCATCGTTCGACACAGCGATCGAGTCGCCGAACTGGTCCCCGCTGGTGCCGTCTTCCGCGGTCAGTGTCGCCCGCTGTGACCATGATTTCCCCCCGCCCGGGGCGGCGATGCTTCCACATCCGGCAAGGCCCGTTACACCCGCCGCGCCGACGAGTCTGAGGGCGTCCCGGCGGTGTAGATCCATAGTCCCGAATTAACAACGAATGGGAAAAAGCTAGTTGTTCTGGCGGACAGTGGCACAGCCGGCCACTCACTCCCGAAGGTCGTTGAATCGTGCAGCCAGGTCGAGATCGGCGTCAGTGATCCCGTCGGCCTCGTGAGTCGTTAATCGGACCTCGACCTCGCGCCAGCCGATCGTCATCTCGGGGTGGTGAAACGCTTCCTGGGCGAGGCCGCCCGCGGCCGCCGCGAAGCCGACGCCGTCGAGATAGGCGTCGAACTCGAAGGTCCGGACGATCTTGTCTCCGTCTCGCTCCCAACCAGCCGGGAGCCGCTCGTCGATCTCCGCGTCGTCGAGTACGTCTGTCATGCGTGGACACACGTCACGCCAGGGGAAGAACGTTCGGACGGGGGCGAAAGCACCCGGATCGGCGAGCTGCTCGCGAACCAGCGTCACTCAGTCGTCGGCGTCGACGAGCCTCGAGAAGCGATCCGGTACGTCTGCATCGACGTCGGCGACACTCGGGGGAAATTCCGTCTCGCCGAAATCAGGGTCGAACAGCGCAAGCGCCGTGTCGATGGTGGCCCAGTCGTCGGCTTCGGCGGCGTCCCTGAGCGATTTCGTCGGCGCGGCGAGCAACTGGTTGACCAGCGAGTCGGCCATCGCCTCGACGACCTCGCGCTCCTCGTCGTCGAGATCGAGCGATCCGAGCGCCTGCTCGACCTCGCGGGCCTTGACGCGCTCGGCGCTCTCGTACATGGTCGAGATCACGTCGTCGGCTCGCGTCCGTTTGTATCTGGTAAGCAAATGGGCGAGTTCGTCCTCGACGATGTCCTCGACCCTGGCGGCGGCCGCCTCGCGGCTGGCCCGCGTTTCGGCCGTCACGGCTTCCAGGTCGTCGAGATCGAAGACGTCGGTGCCGGGTTGCTCGTCGACGATCGGCGGGATGTCCCGCGGTTGACCGATGTCGATCACCACAGTGTCGCCGGTCGTCTCGAACGCCGCCGGTTCGACGATCGGGTCCGTACTGCCAGTCGCCGAGACCACGAGATCGGCACGGTCGACGACCGACGCCACGTCGTCCAGCCCGATCGCACTCGCCGCCACGTCGACGATCGACGTCACGTGTTCGGCGTGTGGGACGGTCCGGTTGGCCACGTAGAGGTGGGCAACGTCGCTCCGTGCGTCCACCGCTTTGGCCGCAAGCGTCCCGATCTCGCCGGCACCGATGACCAGTGCTGTCGCCGCCTCGAGATCACGTTCGCGTTCGGCGAGTTCAACGGCTGCGCTGCCGAGCGAGACGACGCCCTCGTTGATCGCCGTCTCCGTGCGGGCGCGCTCGCCGACGTGGATCGCCTTTGTCACGGCCTCCTCGAGCACTGGCCCGAGCCCGTCGACGTGGCGGGCGTCCTCGTAGGCGTCCCGTACCTGTCCGAGAATCTGGTCCTCGCCGGGGACGAGTGATTCCAGGCCGGCTGCGACCCGCAGCAAGTGACGAAGGCTCTCCTCGTGACCCAGCGTGCGGACCGTCGAGTCTACCTCGTCGGGCATCGCTGCCTGCAGCGCCGCCCGGCCCGCTTCAGGGTCGTCGCTGACGACGTAGCGTTCGGCACGGTTGCACGTCTGGAGGACGAACGCCTCGGTCACGTGGGGGGCTTCCAGTAACTGTTCGACGCCAGCCAGCTGGCTGTCGGCCGCGGCCGCGTCGATCTCCTCGACGCTCCCGTGTTGATGAGCGACGCTCGCGGCCGTGATGTAGCCAGGCTCCTTCACGATGTATCACCAGTCACGTCCCAGATCACACTTCAGCTATCTCGTGGGTATTGGTCCTGCGGGTATCTAAAGCCTTCCTAACCCGGCCCCCTTTGACGTCATTCTGGGATTTTACCCCTCGCGATCACGGTGATTCGACATCCTCGACGTCGTAGCCCTTCGCCCGAAGGTCGGCCAGGATCGCATCCGTATCGGCGGTGTCCTCGTAGTAGAACACGACGTCGAACGTCCCGTCGCGCATCAGTTGTTGGCACTCCCAGACGAACTCCTCGCCCTCGATTGTCCGCCCCTGATGTTGATTGAGGCCGAACTCGGGATCGTCAGTCCCGGAGTAGACGTACGTGTCGGCGTCCGTCTCGGCATGCTCGGCGATGACGTCACCGATCTCGATCGTCAGGCGATTGAGTTCCGGCTCCTGGTCGTTTGCTACGTCAGTCCGGACGATCAGTCCCCGCAGTTCGATCTCGCCCGGTTCGAGTAGTGCTTTCGTCTGTTCGGAGAGGTCGTCGCCCATCGCGTCCATGTATTGATCTCCGGGTCGTCGGTAATACGACTCACGGTATTCGCTCGTCGGATTGACAGTGCAATCGCTCACTGTCGCGAGTGCGGAAGAAAGCGGGGGGATCCCGCTTGCCCCGTGTTTATTCGCGTACGGACCGCCCGGGACTGTGCTTACAGTCGGGTGAGGTTCGTCGCACGCGGGCCTTTCTCGGCTTCTTCGATCTCGAATTCGACTTCCTGGCCCTCTTCTAGGTCAGGGCCGCCGACGTCTTCCATGTGGAAGAACACGTCATCGTCGGCGTCGTCGGTCTCGATGAACCCGTAGCCGCCCGTATCGTTGAAGAAGTCCACGGTGCCTGTCGCCATGCTTACAGCCTCGTGAGATTCTTCGCACGCGGGCCCTTCTCGGCCTCTTCGATCTCGAACTCAACCTCTTGGCCTTCCTCGAGGTCAGGACCGCCGACGTCTTCCATGTGGAAGAATACGTCTTCGTCCGCGTCCTCAGTCTCGATGAAACCGTAACCGCCAGTGTCGTTGAAGAAATCAACCGTACCGGTCGCCATTGCAACCTATGCCATGTGGTCAATGTATTAAAACCCTGCGGCTGGACGCCGGGGTGTGGAGGGGCCGGAACGGAAGACTCATGCGGGACGACGACGATCAGTTGACATATGCGCTCGTGGATCCGCAAGCAGGCAACCAGCGTCTACGAGCGCCTGCTGAAACGCGAGATCGACGGGGGACCGACCCACATCGCCGTCATTCAGGACGGGAACCGTCGGTACGCCCGCAAGGAGGGCCAAGAGACGTCTGCGGGCCATCGGGAAGGGGCTGAAACGACCGAGGCGTTGCTGGAGTGGTGTGACGAACTCGGTATCGAAGAGCTGACATTGTATGCCTTTTCGACGGAGAACTTCGATCGACCGGCCGACCAGCGTGCAGTCCTGTTCGACCTCATCGAGGACAAACTCTATGACTTCGCGGACAGCGACCGCGTCCACGAGGCGGGCGTTCGAATCAGGGCGATCGGCGAGACTCACCGACTCCCGGAACGGGTGCGGGACGCGATCGACTACGCCGAGGCCCAAACGCGGGGGTACGACCAGTTTCATCTGAACATCGCCCTTGCCTACGGCGGCCGGGCCGAGTTACTCGGGGCGGTCAAAGATCTGGCAGCGGACGTCGACCGCGGCGACCTCGATCCGGCTACCATCGACGTCGAGACGGTCGAGAACCGACTGTACGAGGGGCCCACACGGGATGTCGATCTCATCATCCGGACCGGTGGTGACGAGCGAACGTCGAACTTCCTGCCGTGGCATGCAAACGGCAACGAGGCTGCAGCCTACTTCTGTGCGCCCTACTGGCCCGAGTTCCGTAAGATCGACTTCCTTCGGGCGATCCGGACGTACGAACATCGCGAAGATTCCTGGCGACAGACCAGAGCCAGGCGGGCGCTCACGCTGGTGCGGGCGGTCAGCGACCGCGAACTGCACCACGCAAAGAGCGTCCTCAGACGGTTCCGGGACTCGCTTCCCTCGCGTGAACTCGAAGAAGTCGACGTCTCTATTGACACCGAGCACGATCCGGGCGGCGATTGACCCCTCCGGCGAGGGGATATTGACTGCTTGACCCGCAGACTACGCCCTGGCTGCCTCGATATTCGCGTGGGTGTCTTCGAGCAGCGAGATGATCTCCAGGTTCTGGGGACAGGCGTCTTCACACTCCCCGCAAGCGACACAGGCGTCCGCACGTGCCTCAGCGTCCAGATCATCGTACGCGGAGACGACGGCTTCCGGATCGTCACCCATCTCGAGGCGGTTGTACAGGTCGAAGTTGCGCGGGATCTGGACCCCGCTCGGACACGGCATGCAGTAGTCACATCCGGTACAGTCGACGGCCATCAACGCCCGGAACCGGTCACGAGCCCGTGCGACGGCCGTCCGATCGTCCCCAGTGAACTGATTGACGCCGGATCGAGCGGCGATTTCGACGTTCTCACGCACCTGCGCCATCGTCGACATGCCGCTCAACACCAGCGAGACCTCGGGCTGATCCCAGAGCCACTGTAGCGCCCACTCCACGGGCGAGCGATCGGTCTCGGCCGCCTCGAACGCGTCGGTCACAGGATCGGGGAGGTCGGTCGCGAGTCGCCCGCCCCGAAGTGGCTCCATGACGATGACGCCGAGGCCCTGGTCGGCCGCGTACTTCAGGCCTTCACGGCCAGCCTGGAACGCTTCGTCGAGGTAGTTGTACTGGATCTGGCAGAAATCCCAGTCGTAGGCGTCGACGATCTCCCGAAAGAGATCGGGGTCGTCGTGGAACGAAAAGCCGATCTGCTCGATCTTTCCCGCGTCGCGAACCTCCTCGAGCCACTCGAAGACATCGACTGACTGGTAGGTATCCCAGAAATCCTGGCCCAGTGCATGCAGCAGGTAGCAGTCGATGGACTCGACGCCCAGTCGGTCGAGTTGGGCGTCAAGGTACTCATCGAGGTCGTCCTGTGTATCGATTTCCCAAGATGGCATTTTCGTCGCGAGATAGACATCTTTGCGATAGCCATCTTCGAGCGCGCGGCCGACGACGCGTTCGCTCTCACCGTCGTGATACGGCCAGGCAGTGTCGACGTAGTTGACCCCGTTGTCGATCGCCGTTCGGATCATCTCGATCGCGCGGTCATCGTCGACAGCGCCATCCTCGTCGGTGGGCAGTCGCATCGCGCCGAACCCGAGTGCCGAGGGCTCCCAGTCTATTGATTGACCGAAGTCACGGTATTGCATAGCGTTAGAAGTCCATGCAAGTATTGCCTCTTGAGTGTTTGGGTGCCTGTCGATCACTCTGTTCAAATATCGAACGCTCGGGAAAATCCGTCCAGCAATCGATCAGCGTTTGGCCGATCAGATGTCCTGGCCGCTGTTCTGTCGGAGGCGTTCGTACATGTCGTCCGGCGGGTCGACACTCGCAGTCACGTTCGTTCCGTCGAAGTCGGAGACCCGGAGGAGCTCGGGCCCGTTCGGGCCGATCTGCCAGTAAAACGTATAGCGTTTGGTCTGGGTCAAGAGCGCGTCCTCGGCGGTCTCGTCGGTCGACAGCTGTGTCGTGGTAAACGAGGCTTCGGAGGGCTGGGATGATCGTGATTTGCAGCTCATGTCTATATTTTCCTAAACACCTCTAGACGTATAAGTACCTAGATCCAGATAGCAATAACAGGCGTGTTATCGTTGACCGTGTGACTGATTATACTGGTTATATGCGGACTAAGAGCCAATTTTGCATTATCTTGGAGGAAAAGACAGACCGATCAATACTTTAAACATACGATAACAATCAAATATAGTAGACCATTATAGATAGATATCTTACTAATTTTCGCTGTTGTCGAGTATATAAATCGGCGGGAGATGCGTGACGGGAACAAGACATCTGGGAGAGACATTCGGGTGGTGGTGTGGCTGTGTCGGTACCCCATCGTGGATCGCATTGGTCGGGGAGAGCCACGTGACGAATCGACAGTCATTTTAATCCCCGTCCACCACGTTGGGATGGAGTTAATCGCAAGAGCGCGTGGGTAGCCAAGCCAGGCCAACGGCGCAGCGTTGAGGGCGCTGTCCCGTAGGGGTCCGCCGGTTCAAATCCGGTCCCACGCATTTTTGTCACGAACAAACCGTGAGTGACAAAATCGTCCTGAGGATTTGAGCCCTGGAAGTCGCAGCGGCCGAGCGGAGTGAGGCCGACCGTCTTCATCCGGTTCAAATCCGGTCCCACGCATTCTATCGCGAGCAAAACCGCGAGCGATTGCTGTGCTGATGAGGATTTGAGCCCTGGAAGTCACAGCCCGCGCAGCCGAGCGAAGCGAGGCGAGCAGGACTGTCTTCATCCGGTTCAAATCCGGTCCCACGCATTTTTGTCACGAACAACTCGTGAGTGACAAAATCGTCCTGAGGATTGGCGGGGATGAAGATTCGCCGGCGGGTTCTGACCCTGATCGGCGTAGGTTTCGACTGTGTTCGCTGCAAGACAGCGTCAGGCCCGTCGCGGTCGGCCGTGTTCCACCGTTTGACCGACCGGCAGTACTCCACAGTCACTCCGGAGGGACACAGGAACTGCTGTCGATCGATCCGCAGCTGTGATACAGCCTTTCATCTGTGACAGGCCCTCTCTCATACCTAAAATTTGCCACGTAGTGCGGGCAGTCAAAACCGCACTATTGGAGTATCAGTCTTGATAGCAGCTCTCTCGAACCCACTCGCTATCGACACAACTGAGATCCAAGCCGCTTTCGATACCGAGATCGCGGGAAGCAACGGAATGTGCACTTCGGTATCGGCCTCAGAAGTTTTTCCTTCAACATACCAGGCTCCATTAAAGAATCATAGTTGATAATTCCGGGAAAAGGTTTATTATTGTGCGGCAATGAGCATTGATTGTGGCACCGCAAGGTGCCCAACTTTCCCACCCCCCACCCCCACCCCTATTCGTTCAGTAGATCACTCGTTGGCTACTGGCAGTTCTCCCAATCCTGTCGATCCTACATCGAACGAGAACGGCGGACCTGACCGACGGGACATCAACAGGCCGATTTTACGAAACAAGGCTCAATAGGAACGAAACTGGACGGCTCAGTAACTACGATCGACGGGTTCGTAGGACTTGTTCTCGCCGTCGAGGATGACCGGGACGAAGTAGAGATCGAGGTCGCCGTCGTCCCACGCGATCATGGTGTGTTTGAGCCACTCATCGTCCTTGCGGGTCTGGTGTTCGGCTCGCCAGTGTGCGCCGCGAAACTCCGTCCGGGCAAGCGCACCGAGCGCGATCGTCTCCGCGAGATCGATGATGTTTCGCGTCTCTAACGTGTGGATGAGATCCGTGTTGAACGTCCGTGACGGGTCCTCGACGGCGACGTCCTGGTATGATCGGCGGGCTTTCTGGAGTTCTTCGAGGGCGGTTTCCAACCCGTCTTCGGTCCGAAAGACGTTGACGTGCTCGGTCATCGTCTCCTGAACCTCGGCCCGGACCTCGGCGTGGTTGGTGCCGTCGCGTTCGAGCAGCCCCTCGATCCGTTCGCGTTCAGTTTCGACCTCTCGCTCGACGACAGCCGTCGGGTCGGCGGTGACGCCCCCATCGGCGGCCACGTCGTCGCTCGCGCCTTCGACTGTCCCGGGATCGACGGCGGGTGACACGTCGCTGGTTTCGGTGCGGGCGGAGGGGCCGACAGGAATCTCCGCGGTCTTCATGTCCCGGCCTGCGGCGTGATATCCGGCGCGTTTCCCGAAGACGAACAGTTCGGGCAGGGCGTTGCCACCCAGTCGATTCGCGCCGTGCACCGAGACACAGGCACACTCCCCAGCTGCGTACAGCCCCTCGATGCACGTTTCGCCGTTCTCGTTGGTCTCGATGCCGCCCATCTGGTAGTGCTGGCCGGGCTTGACCGGAATCGGCTCTTCGAGCGCGTCGACACCCTCGAAGTCTGCGGCCAGGTGAACCATGTTCTCCAAGCGATCCATGATGCGCTCCTCGCCGAGGTGCCGCATGTCGAGGTGGATGTACTCGTCGTCGATTCCCCGTCCTTCGTTGACCTCGGTAAGCTCCGCGCGCGAGACGACGTCTCGTGAGGCGAGTTCGCCTTCGTTGTTCGCGTAGCCGTACTCGAACATGAACCGCTCGCCGTCGTCGTTGTAGAGGATCCCACCTTCGCCCCGGACGGCCTCCGAGATGAGGACGCCAGTCGAAGGCAGCGACGTGGGGTGGAACTGGACGAACTCCATATCTTCGAGCGGCACGCCCGCGCGGTAGGCCATCGCCTGGCCATCGCCCGTGTTGGCGACGGCGTTGGTCGTGTGATCGAACACCTGGCCGAGTCCGCCGGTCGCCAGGATGACGGCATCCTGCGCCCGGAATCCCTCGACTTCGCCGGTCTTGATGTCGTAGGCGGCGACGCCATGGCAGGTCCGGTCTTCCGGATCATCGTCGTCAGTCACGGCGAGGTCCGTCACGTACCACTCCTCGTAGACTTCGATGCCACGTTTGACCACCTGCTCGTACATCGTATGCAGCAGATGATGGCCGGTCTCCGCGCCGGCGTAGGTCGTCCGCGGGTACGACAGGCCGCCGAACGGTCGCTGTGAGACTGTGCCGTCCTCCTCGCGGGAGAACGGCATCCCCCAGTGATCGAGCTGGATGACGTCCTCCGGCGCGTCGCTCGCGAGCGTCTCGATGGCCGGCGCGTCCCCGAGGAAGTCCGACCCTTTCATCGTATCGTAGGCGTGATCCTGCCAGGAGTCCTCGTCCTGGAGCGCGGCATTTATGCCGCCCTCGGCCGCTCCAGTATGGCTGCGAACCGGGTGGAGTTTCGTGACGAGGGCCACGTCGGCCCCCTCTTCTTTGGCCGCGATGGCCGCTCGGAGCCCTGCGCCGCCCGCACCGACGACGATGACGTCGTGTTCGTACATAGTATCACCAGAATTTGATGTCTTCCTTGATCGCTTCGCGCTTGAGTTCCTGGATGTGTTCGGTCAGGGGGATATCCTTCGGACATACCTCCGTACAGGAGAACTGGGTCTGGCACCGCCAGACGCCGTGTTCGTCCTCGACGATTTCGAGGCGCTCTTCCCGCCGCTCGTCGCCTTCCCGCTCGTCCATGATGAACCGGTAGGCCTTGTTGAGTGCCGCCGGGCCGAGATACTTGTTGTCGCCCGCAGCGACGTTACAGGAGGACGCACAGGCCCCACACTGGATGCATCGCGTAGAGAGTTTGATCTTCTCGCGGTTCTCTCGGGTCTGGCGCTGCTCTTCGAGTTCGTCTTCGGGCAACTCGTCGGGCTCGAAGTACGGCTCGACGGCGTCCATCTGCTCGTAGAAGTGCTGCATGTCGACCACCAGGTCCTTGACGACGTCTTGGTGGGGCAGCGGTTCGATCCGGACCGGCTCGTCGAACTCGTTCAACTGGGTCTTACAGCCCAGATACTGCGAGCCGTTGACGAACAGCGCGTCAGAGCCACAGACGCCCTGTTGACAGGAGTGACGAAAGGTCAGCGTCGAATCGTAGTGATCGCGTGCGTAAATCAACGCGTCGAGGACAGTCATCCCCTGCTCGTAGGGGACCTGAAAGTCGTCGAACCGGGGCTCGCTCTTCCCCTCGACCTCGGGATCGTACCGAAAGATACGGAGGTGGGTCGTTTCCCCGTCGGCCTCCGCAGCCGCCGCTGCTTCTGCGTCGCGTTCGGCCATCCCTTCGCGCTTTTCGTCCATCCGACGTTGTTGATGGGACGAGATGTCCGGTTCTGGGACCGCCGGCTCAGCATCGGCGTCAGTCCCCGATTCGACATCCGTCTCGGCCGTCGATTCGGCGTCGGTGCCCGTCTCGGCGTTTGAATCAGTACTCATAGTGTAATCCCTGCCATGGCGAATGCGACACGAATGCCCTGTCCGATCAACAGCACTCCGGCAAGCGTGAGTCCGTATTTCGCGACGCGTTTGGGCGTCCCGGAGATGCCCTGGTTGAGCAGGGCGTTGTAGATCCCGTTGACGCCGTGGAAGGTCGCTGCCACCAGGAAGACGACCATCGTCGTAAAGTAGCCAACCTGACTCATGCGGGCCTGTGTGCCCGCAAGCTCGATCTCGGCAGCGTGGTTGACGAAGTGCAACAGGAAGAAGTGAAAGGCAAGCGTCCCGATCAGAATGACTGCTGTGATCCGCTGGAGGAACCACCGCGTGCCGCCGGATTCGAACGACGAATAGTATTCCGCCATGAATTACAGTCCTCCGAGGAACGTCGGGACGCTGGCGACGGCGATGGCCCCAGTGATCACCAGCGACGCATAGAAGCTCTGATCCTGTCGTTCCAGACCGAGTCCTAGATCGATGAACAGCAGCCGGATCCCGTTCAGAATGTGGAAGACGGCGACAGCTAACAGACCGACTTCGAGTAACCGCACGATCGCCAGTGCTTCGAGTCCCTGCAATGTCGCGTTATACAGCTCCTCGCCGCCCGTCGCCGTACTCAACACGGCGATGTGCGTGAACAGGTAGCCGACGAGCACCCAGCCGGTGAACTTGTGGAGCAGCCAGGCCCACATCCCGGCCGAGAACTCCCGCCACCGACCGAAGTCCTCGACGGCCCCACGGTCGTACGTTTGCGCCATACTGCCATACGACGGTCCGGACTATCATAGTTGTTGTCCCCGGGTAACGATTCGCCGGTTTCCGCGATCGATTGCCGGTATCGATGCCTTGCGTCCTACTCGACGATCGTCGATTCCCCGATGGCTATTGTCTGTTCGTCGACAATATCTCGGGCGGAGCGACCGACAAGAACAGTGTATTCCCCTTCAGTTGCGACCCACTCGCCTGCCTCGACGTCGTAGTACGCGAACGCTCGCGCGTCGATGGAAAGCGTGACTGTTGTCGTCTCGCCCGCGTCGAGTGTGATGGGTTCGAAGCCGGCAAGCGCTTTCGGCGGTCGTTCGACCGCGGCCTCGGCCGGGCCGAGATACACCTGTACGACATCCCGACCCGGACGGTCACCGACGTTCTCGACTGTCACCTCGACACTCGCGCCCGGTTCGTCGTCTGCCTCGACTGTCACGTTGGAATACGTGAAGTCGGTGTAGCTCAGCCCGTGACCGAACGCGAACTGAGGTTCGATCCCCTCGGCGTCGAAGTGACGATAGCCGACGAAGACGCCTTCGTCATACTCGGCTTCCAGCCCGACCCCCGGATACCGTTCCTCGGTCGCCGCCGGGTAGTCGTCGAGTCGCCGACCGAAGGTGACCGGCAACCGGCCGCCGGGATCGCTGTCGCCGAAGAGAATCGCCGCCGTGGCGTGTCCGTCCTCCTGGCCGGGATACCACATCTCGACAATCCCGTCGACATCTTCGGCCCAGGGCATCCGGATCGGGCCGGCGGTGTTACAGACGACGACGGTCCGGTCGGCGGCGTCGGCGACGGCAGCGACGAGTCGATCCTGCTCGCCCGGCAGCCAGAGCGATCGATCCTCGCCCTCGGTCGCGTCGTCCTGGACTACCACCACGGCGACATCCGCCTGCCGGGCAGCAATGACGGCATCGTCACGTTCCGGTGTGTCGTTGCCCAGCACGGTGTCGACCGCTGGCGTTTCCGAAGCCGACAGCGAGAGATCGACGATCGACTCCGAAGCGTCGTGATGATCCTCGATCCGTTCGGTCCCACGAGCGAACGCAACCCGGGTGTCGCCGTCGACGCGCTCACGGATCCCTGCGAGGGGACTGACTGTCGAAGACGGCGTGACTGCGGAACTCCCGCCGCCGCCGATCTTGGCCGTGTCAGCGTTCGGGCCGATCACGGCGATCGAGTCGATCTCGGGCGACAGTGGGAGCACCTCGTCGTCGTTCTGGAGGACGACTGCCCCGCGCTCGGCGACGCGCCGTGAGTGATCACGATGCTCGGCTGCGTCGACGGCCCCCTCGGGTTGCTCATCGTCGAACAATCCGAAACGGTTCATCTGTCCGAGGACCCGTCTGATCTTCTCGTCGAGCGTCGACTCGGCCACCTGTCCGCGCTCGACTGCGTCCCGCAGTTCCAACTCGAAGGGGCTCCGATCGAAGAGATTCGGATTCACGTTCTCCGGCAACCACGGCGTCGAGACGAGTTTGGCAATCGATCGCTTCGGGAGGGCGTCAGGGAGCCCCTCGATCACGTCGTGGATTCGATTCTCCGTGACGTGCCATTGCGGTACCGGAATCCCCGGCATGTCGACATCGAGGCCGGCGTTGGCGGCTGCCACGCCATCGGTCGTCGCCCACCAGTCGCTGACGACGTAGCCCGAAAAGCCCCACTCGTCTTTGAGGACGTCGCTCAACAGCCACTCGTGTTCGGTCGCGTATGTCCCGTTGATCCGGTTGTAGGCGGCCATCACCGAGCCGACCTCGCCCTCCGTGACCGCCGCCTCGAAGGCCGGCAGGTAGATCTCTCGCAGTGCGCGCTCGCTCACTTCGGCGCTTACCTCGTGACGGTCCTGCTCCTGGTTGTTGGCGACGAAGTGCTTGGCGGTGGCGATCGCGCCGGCGTCCTTTTGGACGCCGTCGACGGTCCCGACGGCGAGTCGACTCGACAGGTACGGGTCCTCGCTGTAGTACTCGAAGCTGCGACCGCACTGGGGCACTCGGATGATGTTGAACCCCGGTGCGAGCAGAACGTCCTGGTCGGCACCCAGCACCTCCCGACCGAGTGCCGCGCCCTGTTCACGGGCGAGATCGACGTCCCACGAGGCGGCCAGGGCGATCGACGCCGGGAACGCGGTCGCCGTCCCCGGTCGGACGCCCAGCGGCCCGTCGACCATCGAGAGCGATGGGATATCGAGCCGCTCGACGCCCGGGAGGAACCCTGTCGCCCGTTCGTCCGGATCGTCCGCACCGTGGACGAAGTCTATTTTCTCTTCGAGCGTGAGCCGGTCGATCAGTGATTCGATCCGATCTGTCGTCGTGTCTGGGTCTTGGGTTGCCATGGCGATTGTCCTGTCGTGGTCCGGACTGACCGCGATCCGTTCCGGCCCACTGACGATAGCTGTACATACCACAGCACCCTACTAGTAGCTGTTGTACTTTCTCTTCGGAGTTTGTAGCGGGAAAGATAGCGGCGGCCTGCCGGCGCTACGTGTGATCACTCCTCAATTCGGGACGTGTTGGGAGCGAAGATGTCCGGGCAGGACGAAGTGCTACCGCACAATCAGCATCTGAGAGGGACACAACACCCGTGGATAGCTGCTTTTGACCCATACGTAGACATACTCTTCCAATTCTCTATTGGGGGTCGAGTCGCGACTGTCGATTTTCGAACGGCGTGATTCGGAGAAACGGACCTGTTAAGGTAACTGATTGCCTCCTTGCCGTATGTATTCCTGGCTCAACGAACTCATCGAAGGGCTGTCGCTACTCGAGGCGACGGTCCTCATCGTTGGCGGCTCCTTCGCTGTCGCGTTCCTCTTCGAGGTCGGGCTCATACGCGGAATACGCGTGTTGGTCCGGCGGACCGAGACGGAACTCGACGATGTCGTGCTCAAATCGCTCCGTTGGCCCGTCGTGATCACTATCGGCCTCGCCGGGATCTGGGGGTTCAGCCAGACGCCCGTCGCGACGGAGACGTTGCTCGACCAGGCGACCCTCGACGCGGTGTTCGCCCGACCGACGCTTTCGATCATCGTCGTCGCCTGGACCTGGTCGTTTCACCGGGTCGTCGAGCGAGGGCTCGACGTCCTCCAGTCGACGGACCGGCACTTCGACGCTGCTCCAGTGTTCTCGAACGTCTGGACCCTGGCCATGGCAGTCACAGCCATCGGTCTGCTGTTGACCATCTGGGGTATCGAGATCTCCCCGCTCCTCGGTGCCGCCGGTATCGCGGGCATCGCCATCGGGTTCGCGGCCAAGGACACCGTCGCGAACTTCTTCGGCGGCATCGCGCTCTTCTTCGATGATACGTACAAGCTCGGTGACTTCGTGGTCCTCGAAAGCGGTGACAGCGGGTCCGTCGTCAAGATCGGCATCCGCTCGACGACGTTGCTTTCCCGGGACAACGTGATGGTGACGGTCCCGAACTCGATGTTGAACGCCGGGAAGGTCGTCAACGAGTCCGCCCCCCAGAGCCGTCGGCGCATCAAGATCCCCATCGGCGTGGCCTACGGCACGGATCTCGACGCGTTCGAGTCGGCTGTCCTCGACGTCGCCACGGGAAGCGATCACGTGATCGGCAAGCCCGAGCCACGGATGCGGTTCCGGGATTTCGGCGAATCCGCGCTGGAGTACGAGTTGCTCTGCTGGGTCCGAGGCCCAAAGCGGACTGGCCGTGCGAGACACTACCTCCTCCGTGGGATCGATGCCGCGCTTCGAGACGCCGACATCGAGATCCCCTACCCGAAGCGCGATGTCCAAGTCAGTGATCGGTCGATGGATGCCGGGGGTGAGCCAGTGGAAGAGGCGGCCACGGACGGCGACTGATCGGCGAACACGACTTCCGAGCTCTCTCGTTCGCTCCGCTCACGGCTTCCTCTCGCGGGCGCTGAGCGCCCGCTCGAATGGTCCGCGGAACTTCGTTCCGCGCTATCGCCGTTCGCATTTCCGAGACGCTCCCGGCGGTCGCGTCTCGCCTCTCACGAGGACCCTACGGGAGCGGAGCTTGCGTCCGTCGCCGTTTCCAGGCTCCACGATAGATCTGCCGAGTTTTCAGTCGTCGGCTGTGTATGCCCCGTCTCGGGCGCGAACGCTCTCGACGCGGAGCAGGCGCTTCTCGTCCAAGAGCCGGCAACCCAAGCGATAGTCACCGACGCGGAGTTTCTTGAATGGAGAGTTCGTCAGCGGTTCCAGATAGTCACCGGGTTCGCGCCACTCCGAAGAGACCACTTCGTCGAGTTTGTCCATGATTCGCTGCTGGGTGTCGTCGTCGAGCTGGGCGAACTGATCCTCCGCACGTGAGGAGAACGCCCAGTCCCACGCGTCGTCGTCACTCGTCATCGTGGCCGTAGGTCGCCCGCATTTCCTCGCTGGAGATCGCCTCACCATCGGTAAGGTCTGCCTCGCTGATCGCCAGGTCTTTCCAGAACCCCGCCCCTTCGGGGTGGTTGACCGCGTCGCGGAGTGCATAGCGAATGAACTCGCTCCGACTGTTGAACCCTCGTTCGCGCCAGGACTCGTCGACGACCTCGAGGAACGACCGCGAGATCCGGAGGTTGATCCGGTCGATCTCGGGGTCGGGATCGTTGGCGTCGGCTTCTGACATACGTGCGTGTGTCGGTCACGCGTACAGAAAGCTGTTTTGGGTGCCCTGCGGGGAGATCGCAAGTCCGTCGCCGTTTCCAGGCTTGACTATCCGTTCACTTCCCTATAAGTAGAATTTTGCGAGGGAAGACCGCTCCAGCTCACGGCGCGACGCGCCGTTCGCTTCGAGGTCGCTTCGCGACCTCGCCGATCTTCCTGCACTGTTGCGAGGGGCCGCGTGGGCCCAGCAGTGCGAGGGATGCGATTTGAACGCATGGACCCCTACGGGAGCGGATCTTGAGTCCGCCGCCGTTTCCAGGCTTGGCTACCCTC